>ERZ1023839.11-NODE-11-length-89812-cov-12.424702_pt1 | contig 89812 bp, 83 predicted proteins | sample MGYA00380383_ERZ1023839 | MGnify/ENA primary metagenome ERZ1023839 (study PRJEB33179, sample SAMN07449065) | human gut metagenome | biome: Human-gut; feature: Human associated habitat; material: Faeces | host: Homo sapiens | place: India:Kasaragod | collected... | reverse complement strand
CCCCTACTTATAATAATTAATTCATTTTAGAAACGTAATGAAATTCTTTTATACAATCTTCAATTAAGTATGGCATTTCTGCATGAACATCTTCAATTATTTATACATTTGAATTTCTGGGGCAAAGGTTAATGATGTAATATTTTTATTTACACCTGCGTTTGCCTCTATGTGGCTTATGCAAAGCATCATCACAACTGCAACTGACACGATTGATAAAATTTTTAGTTTCATTTACTATCCTTTTTTACGTAAAACTGATAATTTCATTAAAGATTTTGATTGCAAATTTATCTGTCATTGCGGAAATAAAATCAATTACAGACTTTCTATAAGATTGTTGATTTTTATAATCATAAACAACCTTGTTTTGACATTGCATTCTTTCTTTTTCGTCCAAAGCAATCTCTGTATATCTTACTAACCATTTTCTAAAATAAGATGTTAGTGTTGGGTACAATGTAGCTTCTTTTTCTATTGCACCTAGTATATCTTCTCCAAAATATTTATCAACTTTTTCAAAAATTGTTTCAATAATCAATCTTGCATATTTTTTGAAAGGTTTCAATCTATCATGACCACAAATATTTTCAGTATTATAAGCCTTGATAACTCTCATCATTTCAAATGTGCTATCAGTAAACTTCAAACCTTCTTCAATATTTGAATTTTGGCACAAGTCTCGAATAAAGTAGTAAGTCAAAATATTTGTGCTTACGTTTTGCAATCTTTCGTTTGGAAACGCAACTTGAATAATATGTTCTAATTCTTTCTTTTGAGTTTCAGTTAAAATGTTGTAAATCAAAGCATCTTCAATATCTCTGCCCAAATATGCAATAGTATCAGATAATTTTACAACACAGCCTTCATAAGTAAATGGCGATAAGTGACTTGCGAATTGAATTGAAGACAAATCACAAAATTCATCTCTCGGTTTTAAAACTTTATCATTAACTTCACCACAATGACAAACAATGCCGTCACGAACCGCATAAGTTAAGTTCAAATTTTGTTGATGACCTTGATAATCTGGTAATGTTTCTAAATTATCAACAAAATTCAAACTATTACCTTCATGCCAAAATCGTTTTTGAATACCGTACTCGTTCACAATATCGTTTAAAATGTATTCGCCTTGATGTCCGAATGGTGCGTGACCCAAATCGTGCCCAATTGCGATTGCGTTTACAAGTTCTAAGTTCAAGTTCAAAACTTTTGCAATTGTTTCTGCAATTGATGCAACATGGCAAACATGCTCAATACGTGTACAAATATGGTCATTGTCTGTTGCAAAGAAAACTTGCGTTTTATTTTTTAAACGTCTGTACGCAGTCGAATGTAAAATTCTATGCTCATCACGTTCAAATGGTGAACGCTTGTCATAATCTGTTTTATAGATTTCTGTCATGCGAGAAATTGCTTGTTCATATTTAGGGTTACCCTTAAACATAGCCACTCTCGAAAAATCTACAATTTGTTTTTCTGTTCCATTAATTAAATTTTCAGTCATAGCAAAAGTATAGCGCATATTTTAAAACAACAAATACACTAAATATATGAAATTTATGTATAAATTTGTAAACAAATCTAAAAATACCCGCAATAAATTTTATTTTTATTGGTTTATAATATTATAGTAATATAAAAATAGGAAGATTTATGGACTACTCATTAGGAATTAACAACAAGACACTAAAACGTAACGTTGGTGACGTTTTGCAACAATATGACAAAGACGGAAACGGTTTAAACAACTCAGAAATAAAAAACCTTGTAAAAGGTTCTGTTTCAATATTTGGAAAACCTTTTGTAAAAGACAAAACAATTCAAAAAATTCAAGGTCAATTTGATGCAAACAAAGATGGTATTGTTTCAGAAAAAGAAATTGACGCATTCTTGAAAAATAAATATAACATGAAACTTGAAGACGCAAAGAAAATGAATGTAAAAAAATTTGTTGATACCCTTCAAGCTAAAGATGAAGCCAGAAAAAAGGCAGAAAAGAAATAAATTTCAGATATCAAAATTTTCTTAAAGGCGGTCAAAACGTGGTTTTGACCGCCTATTGTATTGTAAAATTTACCGATTATAATATATAAGTGTAAAAAATACAATTTAAAACATTTTTATATAAGGGATAATTTTATGATTAAGCAAAAAAGAAACAAAACAAAAATTGTTGCAACTCTTGGACCTACCAGTTGCGAGGAAGAAATTATTGAACAATTGGTTTTAGCTGGGGCTACAATGTTTCGCTTAAACACTTCTCACAACACAGCAGAAGAACACGCAAAAACTATTGATAGAATCAGAGCAATCGAAAAAAAATTAAAAATATTTATTCCAATTTTAGTAGACTTGCAAGGTCCTAAAATCAGAGTTGGAAACTTGATTAAGCCAATTCCACTTGAAGTAGGTATGGAATTAGTTTTGGAATACGGTTTAGAACAAACAGACCCTGAAATTGTACCTGTAGACTACAAAGGTATTGCCGATGACGTTCACGAAGGCGAATGTATTTTGTTAGACGACGGCAAAATCAAAATTCAAGTAACTAAAAAGGAAGGCAAAAGAGTTCATGTTAAAGTATTACACGGCGAATTGTTGAAACCAAGAAAAGGTATCAATGTTCCTGGTAGTACAGGTAGCGTTTCAGCTATTACTGAACGTGACGTTGAATTTATTAAATTTGCCGTTGAACACGAGGCTGATTACATTGCCTTGTCATTTGTTAGAGACAAAGACGACATTTTGTTAGCAAAAAAATACATTAGTCACTTTGGCGCAGATATTCCTGTAATTTCTAAAATTGAAAAACCTGAAGCCGTTGAAAATATTGAAGAAATTTTAGATGCAACAGACGCAGTAATGGTTGCAAGAGGCGATTTAGGTATTGAATTATCACCAGAAAAAGTGCCAATGGTTCAAAAACAAATTATTGAATCTGCTTTCAATCACCGAAAAACTTGTATCGTGGCAACTCAAATGCTTGAATCAATGATTGAAGAACCAATTCCAACAAGAGCAGAGGCATCTGACGTTGCAAACGCAATTCTTGATGGCGCAGACGCAGTAATGTTATCTGGCGAAACTGCAATGGGAAAATACCCTGTTGAAGCAGTTAAAATGATGGCAAAAATTGCTAGAGATGTTGAAAGCAGTCCTTTCTGCTGTTATAACATTGATTTAGAAATGAACGAAGATTACGAACCTACACCCCAAGCAATTGCAAGCGCAGCAGTAAAAATGGCTGATTACTTGGGCGCAAAAGCAATCCTAGCCTTTACTCACACAGGTTACACAACAAGATTGTTGTCAAAATTAAGACCACAAGTTCCTGTTATTGCCGTTTCTGATATGGAAAAAACTTGCAGAAAATTGAACTTATATTGGGATATTCACCCAACTTTAAAAAATTGGGACGTAGATTTGACTGACAACTTGTTGAAAAAAATAGACAAGTTACTACTTGAAAAAACTACATTCCAAAAAGATGATAGAGTTATCATTATCGGTTCAATTCCAAAATTAATCACAGGTAGAACAAACTTTGTTCGTGTACATAGAATGTGCGCATTCCAATAATAGAGGTAAAAAAATGAAAACACCATTAAACTTTAAAGTTGATAAAGAGAAATGCATAAAATGTGGTTTATGCGCTAAAGATTGCTTAGTTAAAGCTATTCAAATAGACGAAGAAGGTTATCCTTATAGCAATGCAACAAATTGTTTAGGTTGCCAACACTGTCTTGCAATTTGCCCAAACGGCGCAATTTCGTCTTTTGACAGAAATCCAAACAATTCTGCACCAAACAAACATAGCGTAAATTCTGACGACTTTATGAACTTAATAGAAAATAGAAGAAGTTGCAGACAATACAAACACGAAAATATTGATAAAGAAAAAATGCAAAAGTTGAAAAATATGCTAAATTGGGTTCCAACAGGCTGTAACTTTAAGGATTTGCATTTTTCATTCATTGAAGATATTGATGTAATGGAGTCTGTAAAAGACGATTTGTATACAGATTTACAAAAAATCGTAAAATTTATGCCATTTGGTTCGAAACTAAAAAGCTACAAAAACGCAATTATGAAACGCAATAATGACTTTATTTTTAGAGATGCACCTCATGCAGTTGTTGTCTCTGTAAACAAAAAGGCACCTTGCAAAGATATTGACCCAACAATTGCTTTGAGTTATTTTGAATTATATGCACAAACATTAGGTCTTGGAACTTTATGGTGCGGTCTAGGTTTCTGGACAATTCCACTAAGCAAAAAAGTTATGAAACGCTTGGAAATTCCAAAAACTCACAAAATCGCTTATGTAATGTTGTTTGGTAATCCTGCGGTTGAATACAAACGAGGCATTCAACCGGAATATTACAACATGACAACTGTAAAATAGGTTACAAATGAAGAAAATACTTAGTCTTAAATATGCAATTTTATTCTTAATTTTAGGATTAGGTATTTTCTTTTATCCATTTTTTACAAGCAATTTTGAAGCATTGGCAGGAGATTATATTGATTCAAGGTATATAGCTTATTTATTAGAACATTTTTGGTTATATGTACAACAAATCGCACCACACCAAGCCTTGTGGAGTCCCCCAATGTATTATCCTTCAACAAATGCACTAGCAACTTCGGATTGCTTGTTCGGACTCGGGTTAATTTACGTGCCATTGAGATTTTTATTTGATAGCTATAATTCTTTTATGCTAACAGTTATAGCTCTTTGCACACTAAATTTTGCAAGTTTTTATTATTTGCTTAAAAAATATTTCAAATTTAATGACTTAGCTTGTGCTTTTGGTAGTTTCATATTCACTTTTTGCTTATTTAGACAAGAACAATTGAGACATGTTCAAATTTTCAGTCAATTTTTAAGCGTTTTTGCAGTAATTTTCTTCTTAAAATCAAAAGATAAAAAATGGTTTTCATTTATTGGTACAATATTTTTGGCATTGCAACTTTATACAAGTTTTTATCTTGGTTGGTTGTTCTTCTTCGCATTAGGCTTAACTTTAATAATTTTCTTATGCTTTAAAGATTACAGAACTCAATTATTTTCATTTATAAAAAATTACTACAAAATAATTTTGAGCAACCTTGTATTTTACGCAATTTTAATTACGCCATTAGCATATCATTATTTGCAAAACGAGGTTTTGAAATTTCCATTTGAAGTTGTAAAAATGTTCCAAACGACATTTTTAAATGGAATTTTAAACAATAGCTTTTTAGATAACCTTATTTTCTTTAAGCTAGAAGGTTTTAGCGAAAATACTTATTATGGACTTGGAATTTTCACAACTTTATTTTTAATTTACGGACTAATCAAATTAAAAACGTATAGAAGATATTGCATTGCAATTATATTATGCGTTCTTTCGATAATGAATTTTATCTTTATCGAAAAAATAATTTATGATTACGTAATTGGCGGTGGGGCAATTAGAGCTTTAGTAAGATATTTCAATATCTTAATTCCAATATTTGCAATAATTTCAGCTTATACGATACAAAACTTGAACAAAAATGTTATAAAATGGCTTATCATTATTTTGATTGCAGTTGAACAAATTTCAGTATTTCCATTGTTTGAATGGACAAAAACAGGGGCTGAAAAAATTATAAATAGTTATAATGTTCCAAAAACCTGCAACGTGATTTTTATTGATTATAGTAAAATTCCAACCTCTAGCAATATTGAGCTTGATAAATATGAAGTTGACGGAATGTGGGTTGCACTAAGAAACAAAATCTATACAGTGCATGGCTACGGTGCATCAATGCAACCTCGTACACAAACAAAACTTCAACCCGAATGTATTTTAGAGTTGAAATAGAGAAAAGATACCGCAACGTACTCCGTTGCGCAGTATGACGGATGGGTAAATGTTTTATTGGAAAAATTATGAGACCCTGAAACAAGTTCAGGGTGACATAAAATCATTTACAACCACTTAATGAAACAACAGCAAAACGTGTGCTGTTTGAGTGAAACGAGTTCACACGTTTTTGGTTAAATTTAGTGGTTGTTTTTGATTTGCGTGTTTCTTTTTCTTGCAACCATTCTTTTTCTTTTCGTCGCAAAAAAGAAAAAGAATGGTGGAATAAAAAATAAAAGATACCGCAACGCACTCCGTTACCTCTCCAAAATGATTATCAATCATTTTGTCGGCAGAGTGGTATGACGGAAGGTTATTTTTCTCGACAATAGCTTGAGTGATAATTATATTGATTTGAACGAAAGCGTGTCGTGGCTTTTGTGAAACTTTTGCCACCAAAAGTTTCCCTACGGAGTAAATTTAGATGAATTTTGATATATTCAGTTAAATAAAGAAGAGGCGCAGGCTGAAAGCCTGCGCCTCTTTGTTTCTTTAACCTTTAGATTATACCATTGGTTTTAGAGAATTTCTGTAAATTGCTTCAACAACTTCTTTGCCGTCGCCACAAGGACCGATTGCAAGCAATCCAGCAAGTGATGGAGTTTCGTAAGTTAATTTAACTAACTTTTCAACATCCGCTTCAGTGAAGCCTTCATCTTCTAATTTTTCAGCTACGCCAACTGATTTCAACCAAGTTTCAACCCCTTTAGCAGCTTTGTCAGCTTCTTCAGGAGCGCCAGTTAAGCCAGAAACTAATGGAGCTAAAACATCAGCTAATACATAAGATTGGTTAGCATAGATTTCTTTAATTACAGCTGGTAACAACATTGCTAAACCTAAACCATGTGATAATTCAGGTTTTACACCGCTTAGAGGGTGTTCAAGAGCGTGTGTATAGTGTAATAAACCGTTATCAAAACTTACACCACCCATCATAGCTGCATAAGCTAAGAAATATCTAGCTTCTAAATCTTCTGGATTTTCAATTGCTTTTGGTAAGTATTTTGCAACTAATGCAACAACTTCTTTTGCAAGTGTGATTGCATAAGGTGATGCAACTGTTGATGTTGCAGCTTCTACAACGTGGTTTACAGCGTCAATTGAAACGTAACGTGTTTGTTTTGGTGATAATTTAACCATTAAAGCTGGATCGTCAATTGCAAAAGTTGGATAAATACAATCGTAAGCGATAGCAGGTTTAAAGTTCTTTTCTGGAACGGTAACTACTGCAAATCTATTTGTTTCTGTACCTGTACCGTGAGTTAGGTTTATTGAAACGATTGGTGCAGCTTTTTCTGGAGTGAATTTAAATTCATAAATATCTTCTGCTTGTTTATCATTATATTCAAGTAAGATAGCTACTGATTTACCAGCATCTGTAGGAGAACCACCACCGATAGCAATAACCGCTTTTGCACCAAAGTCACGAGCCATCTTTGTAGCGTCGTTTACATGGTGAGTTGTTGGGTTTGGAGTAACTTGGTCAAAGTTTACATAACCAATGCCATTGTCTTTTAATGCTTTTTCAACTACGTCCCAAGCGCCTGTTGCTTTATAAGCATTTCTACCTGACATAACAATAACTTTATCTACATTTTTTGCTTTTAAGTTTTTTAAAATATCATCAATTTTTTTGATAGCACCAACACCAAAATAAACAGTAGTGCGAGTTCTAATTTCTTTTACATCATTAATGTTAACATTTTTTTCCCACATAAGAATTCTCCTTCTTTAATTATTAACAACAATATTATTTGCTAAACAAAAACTAAAGTAAAGTATTAGTAAAAAACTTGATTTAATCATCTTTTTAGCTTATTCAATAAATTCAAACATTATGATAAATTTGAATTATGTTTAAAAAGAATTTGGAAGCTATAAGAAAAGTTAATAAGGTATTGGCATACAAACTTGAACATGTCACACTTGAAGAAGCCTCTAGAAATTTGAGTGCAATCAAAAACGAATTTGGCGAATATATATTAACCAGAAATAACAAATACGTTGATGATACACCAAGCCCTATTGCAAGCGCTAAGGCAATTTATGCTGAACAGATTAAATCGGCAACATCAAGACACGATTTTATCGTAATTTTTGGACTAGGCTTGGGAAATTTACTAGATTATGCACATTCAGAAAGTGTCACTCAATTAATTCTTTATGAACCTGAAATTGATATTATTCGCTTCACTTGTGAATACGTTGATTTAACTAAATATTTTAAAGACGGTAGGCTTTATATCACAAACAATTTGACAGATTGCACAAAATATATTGGCGAGAAATATTTGCTTGAGGATAAGATTGAATTTTTATTCTTAAAAAATTATGTATTGCAAAAGCCAAGCGAATTTACCGTTTTAACAGAACGTATTTTTGAAACTTGTCAAGAAAAAATTGTTGATATGAACACTATAAAAAAGATGTCAAAAATTTGGATTGATAACTCAATTAAAAGTTTTACTAACTTTAAGCAACGCTATCCTGTAAATTTACTAGAGAATAGATTTAAAAATAAAACAGCTTTAGTTTTAGGTGCAGGGCCTTCATTAAAGGATAATATTGAAAAAATCAAACAAAATAGAGAAAATTTTGTAATTTTTACAGTACATAGAACTTTAGAGACCTTGCGTAAAAACGGAATTACACCTGATTTTTGTGTAATTGTTGACGCCCAATGGGTAAAGCAATCTTTTACGCAAGATTTGGAATATTTAAAAGATATTAATTTTATTGTCGACATAAAAGCGGATAATTACGTATATTCATTACCATGCAAAAATTTGTTCACATATTTTACTAAAAACAGTATTTGCGCACAAAAAATTGCAACAAAAATGCTAGGCGAAATAAAATTACTTGAATCTGCGGGGACAAGCACAATTACAGCATATAAATGTGCAAGATTGCTGGGCTGTAAAAACATAATTTTTGCTGGTGTAGATTTAGCCTTCAAAAATGATACAGCTTATTGCGACGACAAAAATGTAGTTACAAACACACAATCTAGCGTAAAAATTCAGAATATTGTTCACGAGACAACAGAAATAAAAAGCATTACAGGCGAATACATAAAAACACGTGTCGATTATGCTTGCTTCATAAAACAATTTGAGGCATTTTTTGCACAAGACAAGAATGTAAATTTATTTAATTTAACTACATTTGGCGCATTTATTAATGGAATGAAGTACGATAATTTAGAAAATATAATTCAAATTATAAAGCCTGAAAAAACTGATGTCCGAGAAATTTTAGATAATTTTATTGATACAACAACTTTTAATCCTCAAAAGTTGATTGACAAGGCAAAAGAAGTTTTCAAAGAGGAAGAAGTACGAATACAACCACTTATCAATGCTATTGATGAATGGTTTGAAATGTACTTAGAACACCCTTCCTTCTTTGATTACGCAACAAATATTATAACAAAAATAACATCTTCAATGATTTTGAGCGAATATGTTCAAATAGAATTGTTGAGATTTACCAAACTTGTTTTGGACAAAGACGAAGAAAAGAAAAAAATGTTTGTGCTTGAGTTATTCAAACAAATAAAAACCTTCTACAAAAATTTGAATAACTTAACATAATATTGCATTTTTTAGGCGCAATATGCTATTATTCTAGGTATTATGAAAGACTTAAAAAATATTTTAAAAACAGCTGTTGATAAAATTAAATCAACCGTAGAAAAAGAGGACATACCTCTAAAAGATGCATTTGAAGAAATGGATAGAGAACTTGAAGAAGCTGAAGCTGCTTATGGAAAACCTCTTTTCCCTGATGATGGCGAAAAGATTTCTATTGATGAGCATTACATGAAACTTTTAGGCTTCAAATCAGAAGAAAATGTAGACTTTGACGAAATCAAGGCTCACTACGAAACTTTGATGAAAAAGTTTGCACCAGAAAACTTTGCTGACGACGAAAAGAAAAAAGCTGCAGCAGAAAAACGTATCAGTATGATAAAACAAGCATATCAATATTTTGAAAATAAACACGCTACACAACAGGAAGAGGAAGAAAACTAATGAACATTTTCAAACAATTATTTAAAGTATTACAATCATTTTTACACGCATTTGTAAACCATATTCAAGACCCAATCTTAATGGCTGAACAAGCTATTAGAGATTTAAAAAAAGACTATGATGCAAGCATGAAGAACCTTGCAGAAGTAAAAGCGCTTGCAATTGAAGCAAAAGAAGTTATTGCACAACAAACAGAAGTTGCAAAAGACTACGAAAAGAAAGCCCTAACAATCGTTCAAAAAGGTCAAAATGGCGAATTAGATGCAGCTAAAGCCGACAGATTAGCTTCTGAAGCTCTAAAGAAAAAACAAATGGCTATTGAAATGATTAAAAAATCAACTTTAGACGTTAAAAATTATGAGTCTATGGCTAACACTATGGAAACAAAAATTGACAACTTAAAACAACAAATTAACCATTGGGAAGGTGAAATTAAAACTCTTAAGGCTCGTCATAAAGTTGCTATTACATCACAAAAAATTAATAAACAAATGATTTCTATGAGCGACAACAATGCTCAAGCTCTTTTAGAAAACATGAAAGAAAAAGTTAACAAAGAAGAGGCTCTTTCAGCTGCTTATAACGAAATGACATCAATCGAAAACGATATTGATGCAGAAATTAATGCAGCGATTGGAACTCAATATTCAAATGATGTTCAACAACAATTGTTAGAATTAAAAAAACAAGTTGCTCCTCAATATCTATTAGAACAAAAAGATATTCAAGAACAACAATAAGAGCTATCACAAACAGAAAATAAGGAAATAAAAAAATGTATTTAGCAACCGCATTAATTATCGGCGTAGTTTTAATCGCATTCTTGGCAGGAATGTCAAATGGAATTGCTGCAGCAACAGGTTTGGTGTTGGCTGTTTTAGTGACAATCGTAATTCTAAAACGCAACGCAGAAGTTACATCAAAGAACAAGAACAATCGTTCTGATTTAAAAATAATTACAAATGTTGGTGTTGGTGGAGTTTTCAAACTAGCAAACATTGACGGCTATGATGAAGACCTAGAATTAAAGGTTATGCGCAAACACATGTACCAAGAGGGTGATTATTTTTGGTATGAATTAGAATGTATCAAAGGTGACGGCGAAAAAGCTTGGGTTGAAGTTGAAGATGACGACAACATTGTAACAAGCATAGTTTTGAACAAACTTAAAATCTCACAAGTTCCAGGAGTAAGCCCTGAAAAATTAGCTCGCGATGACGAAGAAGAATCTGGTCGTATTACTTATTCTGGAAAGAATTTTAACTATACAGACTCTGGCAATGCAATTTTCTTTAGAGATTGTGAGGATACAAAATCTGAAAAATTATATTATTGGGATTACAAATCTGGCAACTACTTGTTCTCAGTAGAGCGTTGGGGTTCTGGTGACGAAACAAACTATGAAGCATATTACAGCCAAATCGTAAAACCATTAGCTATAACAATCTACTCACTAGGTGACGAAGGAGAACAACAATAATGAATCCAATTTTTACAAGTTTAGTATATTTAATTGTATCTTGCTCAATGCTAATTTTTTCAAAATGGTTATTTATGCGTTTTGCAAAATATAATATGTACGAAGAAATCAAAAAAGGAAATGTTACAGGTATAATCCCTTATTTAGGATTTTTGTTGGGCGTTTGCGCTATTCAAATTGGTGCTTTCGTTGGACCTAGCAACACTCTTTTTAGATATGAAATATTAAGCTACATTATGTACAGTTTAATGGGTTCATTCTTAATGATATTTTCTGGCTATGTTGTAGAAAAAGCTATATTGCATAAATTTTCTAATGTTGATGAAATCGTTAGAGATAGAAATATCGGTACAGCAGCAGTACACTTCGGTATGTATTTAGCTTCTGGCTTAATCATTTCGGCTTGTGTTACAGGCGAAACTATTGTGGCACACGGCAGATGCTATGGCGTAATTTCTACATTAATTTATTACGTAATGGGTATGATTTTCTTAATTTTGTTCGCAAAATTATATGATATGCTTACTCCATACTCACTTTTGGGAGAGATTGAAGCTGATAATGTTGCTGTTGGTGTAGCTTTTGGAGGAAACTTAATTGCAATAGGTTTAATATTGATGAGAGCTACAATCGGTGATATCGGAACTTGGCAACAGGGTTTAATTCTTTATTTTATCGACCTTTCAGCTATTATCTTGTTACTTCCAAGCGTAAGATTTTTACTTGATAGATTAATTGTTAAAGAAATCAATATAACAAAGGAAATTAAACATAATAACGTAGCCGCAGGTCTAGGCGAAGCAGTTGTATTAATAGCATTCGCATTATTAATTTTCTTTATGGTAGATTTTGTAAATATGATGTAAGGGCGGTAAAAGAAGTATGAAAGTAAACCCAACATTAAGACTAGAAAACAACATATTTTATAATACAATCTGCCTAATTATGGCAATCTTTTGTATTGCCTGCTTTTGGACTTCCATGAATATGGAATATAAGGTTGTAAATTCAAAAACATACAACGGACTTCAAGAAGGTTCAATTTATGGTCCAATTAAAGTTAAAAAAGGTCAAAGCAAAATTTGTACAATCAAAGCGAATTTCTATGGTGATAACGCAAGCGCATATCTTTCTGGCGAAGTTTTAGACGAAGATAAAGATACACTTTATGAATTTGGCAAAGACTTTTGGCACGAATCAGGCTATGACTCAGAAGGTTATTGGTCTGAAAGCGAAAGAAATATGAAAGCTGACTTGACTTTTTCAGAGGAAGGCACATATTATATCCAATTTAATACCGAAGAAAATTCAATGTATAATATTGGAATTGAAATTCAAGTTAAAAAAGGTACAGGAATTCCTCATTTAATGATGGGTACAATCATATTAATTTTGCTATTGTTCATATTCTATTTCAATAATAGAGATTGGATTGCAGAATTCGCCGACAAAGCAAATGATGTGTTGGAGGATATGTGCGATGACTAATAAGAACTTAAATTTTATTTGCTATATAGCTTTAATTATCGTACTGACAATTGTTTATTGTGCATGCTTTAAATATTCAGTAAAAGGTTACGGATATCCTGGATATAGAGGATATCACCACTGCCATTCTTATTGGTATGTAAGACGTTATGACCAATCTTATGGCGCAAGCGTACGTGAAAACAGTTTGTCAGGCTCTAGATACTCACAAAAGGGATTACACGGTGGAAAATAAAGGTATTTTGACAAAAAAAGACGCATCAATTTTGTTGTTCTGCGTTTTTGTCGTTGGATATTGCACAATTATTTATGAACTTTTAATCGGAAGTATTTCATCATATTTCATTGGCGATAGCATTAAACAGTTTTCTATTACCATTGGTTTAACAATGACCGCAATGGGTATAGGTACACTAATTTCAAGATTTTTCAAAAACAACCTAATTTATTGGTTCATTATGATTGAAATTTTGCTTGCAATCGTCGGTGGGTTGTCTGTTCCAATCCTTTATTGGATTTATTCAATCCAATTTTTCTATTACCCTATAATGTGTATCTTAATTATAATTATCGGAACATTGATTGGTTTAGAAATTCCACTTTTAACACGTATCATGGAAGAATATTTTCAATTACGAGAAAATATTTCAAACGTATTATCATTGGACTATTTGGGGGCATTTTTAGCATCTTTAGCTTTTCCATTCTTGCTATTGCCATTTTTAGGGGTGTTTAACAGCTCTCTTTCAACAGGTTTGATGAACTTGCTTGTTGGAGTTTTAACCTTTCATTGGTTCAAAAATAAATTAACTAAAAAACGTCGAGTAATGCTTAATACGCAAGCTATTTTAATTGTTATATTGCTTGTTGGCTGTATGCTATTTTCAAAAGAAATTTCTATGTATCTTGAAAACTCAATGTATGACGATAGAGTAGTTTTTTCAAAACAAACTAAGTATCAAAAACTTGTAATAACAAAAAACAAAGAAGATTTGAGATTGTATATCGACGGTAATACTCAATTCTCAACAATTGACGAATACAGATACCACGAACCATTAATTCACATTCCAATGAATATGGTAAAACACAGAGAAAATGTCTTAGTTCTTGGTGGTGGCGACGGTTTGGCTGCTCGTGAACTTTTAAAATATCCAGATGTAAAACAAATTACCGTTGTTGATTTGGATAAGGAAATGACAGATTTAGCGGTTAAGAACCACATGATGGCAGAACTTTCAGAACATAGTTTTGAAAACCCAAAAGTTAAAATTTTAAACGAAGATGCGTTCAAATTCTTAGAAAATGCAAAACAATACTTTGACGTAATAATTATTGACTTACCAGACCCTAACAATTCCTCTCTTGCAAGACTTTACAGCAAGGAGTTTTACAAGGTTGCACGTCAAAAATTAGCACAAAACGGAGTAATGGTAACTCAATCGACAAGTCCATTCTTTGCACCAGAGGCATTTTGGTGTATTCAAGAATCTTTGAAAGCCGCAGGATTTAAGTACACAAAACCGTATCACACTTATGTTCCGTCATTTGGCGATTGGGGCTTTATGTTGGCAGGCAACAGACCTCTTGATACCTCAAGAATTAACATCAAAGTTCCAACAAAATATCTTGACAACAACAGTGTACCAAGCCTATTTGTAATTGAAAAAGACTTGTATAGAAAAAATATTAAGGCATCAACTCTAAATAACCCAACTATTTTAAACTACTATCTAAACGGTTGGAGATATTGGAATTAAAAAAATTAAATACTAAAAAAGTTCAAGATTTCTCTTGAACTTTTTTATTTCATTATAGAATTTATTAGTATCCTTTTTTAATGTAATTCCAGCCTTTTGCGTTGTAAGTTTTTACATCACCGTTTTCCATTTGTCGTTTGATTAACTTACCATTTTTGTCAAATGTCCAAGTTTCACCACTTGCAGAATCTTTTCTTACAAAGTTGTTTCCTGAACGACTCCAAGTTAAATGGCTGCCTTCTTTGAAGGTAACTCCAGAGCCACCTTTCAATACTTGTGTCGGAATCTTACTAACAGCTTGCTTTCCACCATTCCAAGCGTGAGATTCTCTGTAAATTTGACCGTCTTTCCAAGTTTTATTTCTAACTCTGGCACCTTTAACGTAGTCTGTAGTTACACCGTTTTGATTATAACTCCAATCTTCCCAAACTACATTACTTGCATTTTCAAGCGCACCGTGAGTCATATGTTTTCTTTGTCCATTTGCGTGGTAAGAAATATCATATACACTTCCTAAGTGACCATTATGAGTTGTAACTTTAGTAGGCTTGCCAGCTTTATCGAATCTTACTTCCATTTTCTGACCATCAGCATTTTCGTACTTATATACGTTTCCAGAACTTGTTGTTTCAATTGTATATTCACGATTTAAGTTTTTCAATGAATTTAAAAAGCCATTTTCTCTAAAGTTACCATTTAATTGAGGGTGTGAAATATTAAGTCCACCAGTGTACACTTTTGCCTTTTGAGTTGCAGGTTTTTGAGTTGCAGGTTTTTGCGCTGCTGGTTTGTTTGTTGTTGCTGTTTTATCGGCTTTGATTTCTTGACCTGTTTTTGCATCATAAGTTTTGCCGTTTAAAGTATAAGTCTTGCCGTCGTAACCGCCAATTTCTACTTTTTTACCATTTTGATCAACGTAATAATGTGTTGCTCCACCTGATTTTTTCCAAAATACTTTATCAGAGTGTCTTGATACACTATATCCATCGCCACTTGAAGGTCGAGTTCTAGTAGTACCCGCATCATCTGAAACACCACTACCACCTGTCGGAGCTTGCGCTTGTTCTACGGGTTGCTCAGTTTGAGTTGCAGGTTTAGCAGGTTTAGCAGGTGTAGCAGGATTTTCTGTTGAACCAGTAGCCGGAGCTTGAGTCGAACTTGTTGACGGATTTGTACCTGATGTATCAGGTTGACCGTCACCTGCTGTTACTGTTTGACCGTTTTGTTTACTATGTTGAGCATCATATTGGGCAAAATATTTTGAATAATCAAAATTAAAGCCCACGGCGTTAGCAAAATTGCCAATTGCTTTACCAATTAAGCCTTGACCTAAAATACTACCTAGCCCAAGAGGAACTAAGGAAGTCAAGTTTAAAGCACCCCACAATCCTGCAGATGCCCCCATAAACTTGTTCGGATCAATATTAAAGCCACCGTTCATATTCATGCCAGACATGCCAAAACCGAAATCAGAAGATGACTGACTAAAGCCATTTCCAAATACGCTATTGCCAGAATTGCCAGAACCTGTTGCGCCCTTAGTTCCATTGCCATTACCTGTATTACCAACAGGCGCTTTTGACGTAGCACCATCAGTAGCACCTGTACCACCAGCACCGTTGCCATTGCCATTATCAGCAGGTTTCGCACCAGTATCTTTTGGCGGTGTAAAAATACTACCGTCTTTATTATATTTTTGGACTGAACCATCAGCGAGCGTTACTGAAAAAGTATCTCCGTCTTTGGTTATACCTTTTGCCCCATTAGGCAATACTCCCGTAAAACCTAATCTATTGGCATCTTTCTGAGCTTGGCTAATCATGTTCATAATGAAACTCCTTACCTTTTAGGCAACATTATAATTGTACAATATTGCTATATAAACATAGTAGTACACTATGCCTACATGCATGTAAAAACATCTAAAATTCAGAAATTGCATGCATTTGAGGTTGTTTTTACAAATATTTACAATTGTTAATATAAATCCTTTGTAATTATAGTTTACTATATTTTAGCAAAAAAAGGAGTACCTTATATGATGGAAAAATGGCGGTTGATTTTGCAACCGCCTTCAAAATATTTATTGTGTTTGTGTTTGAGTTTGAGGTTGTGTTAGACCTTCTTTTGCTCGAATTTGAGCTACGATAGTATCAATAGAATTTTGAACTGATGAGTCACTAGAACCACCTGCCCACCAAGAATTACCGTGTTCTGCGTTAATTTTTGCTCTAAATGCGTGCGCTTCACTGCTCATACCCAAAGACATTGCTTTATTGTATAAAGCGTCACATAGAATTTTTTCTACGTTCTTCTGTTCGTTTGTAAAGAAACCGCTATGATATTCGGCTTGAATTGATTGGATTAAAGTTTCACCATCCATATCACTTGAATAGTTTTTATCCCATTCTTCAAGAACTAGCATTATATTATTATTATTCAACTTGCCTAAGGCTTGTTTTAATTGATCATTTTTAGTACCAGCACCCTTCATTGCATCATATAAACTTTCTGCAATTTTTGCAGCTTGTTCTTTATTTTTTGCAATCTTAGCCTCTTGAGCCTTTTGTTTTGCTTTTTGTGCTTTTGTTGAAGCAGCACTTGCAGGCGTACCCGATGTTCCAGAAGTACTAGAGGCATCTGCTGTACCACCTGTAGTTGCAGAACCTCCTGTTGGTGTTGTTCCGCTTGTATCAGGTTGACCGTCACCTGCTGTTACTGTTTGACCGTTTTGTTGAGCACGTTGTCTATCAAATTCTGCAAAATATTTCGAATAATCAAAATTGAATCCTACAGTATTGGCAAAATTACTAATTGCGTTACCAATTGCACCTTTTCCTAGAATACTTCCTAAACCTAATGGAATATTTGATGTCCAATTCAAAGTACTCCACAAGTTAGAAGATGCACCCATAAAAGCATTCGGGTCAATATTAAAACTACCATTCATATTATATCCAGACACGCCAAAGCCACTACTTGAAGCCTGTCCGCTATTTTCAAATACACTTCCGGAGCCGTTTCCTTTACCAGCACCTGAATTGTCTGCTGGTTGATTACCGGCACCATTATCAGCTGGTCTTGCAGTATTATCTGCCGGCGCTGTATCTGCCGGTTTTGTAAAGATACTTCCGTCAGCATTACGAGCCTCTGAAGGTTTGCCGTTTCCGAAATCAAATATCAATTCACCATTACTACCTTTATGTACACCAGTTGCGCCTTTCGGTATCTGCCCTGTGTATCCAAGGTCCTTCGCTAATTGTTGAATTTTCATGCTCATGTTATGCCTCCAATCTATACTTACACACGTAAGTACGCAGAAGTAGTCCTTCACCTTCATGCATGTAAAAACAAGTCAATGCTAGAAATTGCATGCATCTTAGGGAGTTTTCACAAAACTTTACATTTTTCTTTTTAGATAAAAATGTATTATCATGTATCTGTATTCTACAATATTTTAACAGAAAAAGGAGTACCTTATATGAATGATAAAAAATTTAAACGATGCCCATTCAATCACGACGAATGTTCACCTGATTGCGCACTTTTTATAAATCCTCAAGATTTGAATGAATTACTACTTTCAAGACTTGCAAGTCTAGGCGTCGTTGATAGAAATAACGGTATGTGCTCACTTAAAACTCTTGCAATGAGTAATGCAAGAAGTATTTTTGAAAACACAACAACAAGACGAACTTAAAAATTTACCAAAAAGCGGGCGGTTGCTTTTCAAGCAACCGCCCGCTTTTTTAATATGTTTTGTTAATTATTTGTTCTTAGAAACTGCCCTGTTGTATGCGGCTTGTCTGTTTTGAACATCTTTTTGAGATATTTGAGAAATTATGGTCTCAACTGATGTTTGAATTGATTTATCACTTGAACCACCTAACCACCAAGAGTTGCCATGTTCTGCGTTAATTTTTGCCCTGAATGAGTGAGCTTCACCACTCATACCTAAAGATTTTGCTTTGTTAAACAATGCATCACATAGAATTTTTTCTACATTCTTTTGTTCATTTGAGAAAAATCCGCTATGATATTCATCTTGAATTGATTGAATTAAAGACTCACCGTCCATATTTTCAGAATAGTTTGTATTCCATTCTTCTAGAACATATAGAATGTTTTCATTGTTCAATTGACCAAGAGCTTGTCTTAATTGGTCATTTTTAGTACCTGCGCCCTTCATTGCGTCATAAAGTTTTTCTGCAATTGCGGCTGCTTGTTCTTTTGTTTTTGCTTCCTTAGCTTCGGCATTTTTTAGGGCTTTAGCATCTTTTGCGGAATCGCCTGTTGTAGAAATACCATACATATTCAACTTCATTGTTGTTTCGTTTGTTTGTGTTGCTTGTGCATAAGGGTTTGTAACTGTTTGTTGTGCCCCTGTTGCCCCAGTACCGGTTGTTGAACCTGTTGCAGTAGTGCCGGTTTGAGTTCCTGTAGCTTGAGTGCCTGTTGCAAATTGTGGCATTGTATAAGCTCCCAAACCATTAAAATTATATTGTTGAAAACCATATTGAGCATTTTGAAGATTTTGCATCCATTGAGGCATCATCAAATCTGCGTTCCAGTTCGGAACATTGCTCAAGTTACCTAAAGCCCAATTATTCAAATTGTAATTACCAGAGGCAAGTCCAAACAAGGAACTTGTCATATTTGCCATATTCAAACTTGAAAGTGGATTTATTGAATATTGTGCCCCCATAAATGCAAACGGGTTGTTATAATAATTTGTCGAAATAGCTCCTGTCATTTCTATTTTAATCCTCTCAGCGTAAAATAATCTCTCGTACTTATATAAAGTTTTTATTTCAAAAAAAATTGACTTTTTCTCGCAAAGCATGATTAATACTGAGCTTGAAAGGCTTATTTTATAGGCAAAAGGCGATTGTAACGTTTCTGTTACAATCGCCTTAAAAGCATGAATTTAAGCCATTTTAAAGATTTTATCTACTAAATTTCACCGTACAAATCGTATTCAGAAGAAGAAGTTATTTTAACATCTTCAATATCTGCAGGAACGACTTGTTTATCAGTTTTAATATAAACCATACCGTCAATTTCAGGGGCATCATATTGTGTACGAGCCATTACGAAGCCATCATCTGTAAAGCCTTCAATTATACAAGGTAAGGTTTTCCCAACAAATTTAGCGTTATTTTCAGCTGAAATTCTTTGTTGAAGCTCCATTAACTTTTTAAATCTTGCATGTTTTACTTTTGCTGGAATTTGATTTTTCATCGCATAAGAAATTGTTCCCTTTTCACGAGAATATTCAAATACGCCCATTTTATCAAATTTCATATCTTCAACAAATTTGTATAAATCTTCAAATTGTTCTTCAGTTTCTCCAGGATAACCAACGATAAAGGCTGTTCTAATTGCAATTCCCTTCACTTTTGAACGAATATTTTTAACAAGTTTTCTATAATCTTCAACAGGTCTACACATAGATTTTAAAACCTCTAAATTTGAATGTTGAAGCGGTAAATCAATATATTTAACAACCTTGTCTAAGCGAGCAATTGCATCTAACAATTCATCATTTACAAATGTTGGATAAGCATACATAATTCTAATCCAAGCAATTCCGTCAATTTTGTTTAATTCCTCTAACAATTTTGGTAAAGTTGGCTTGCCGTACAAATCAACACCGTAGCTTGTTGTATCTTGTGCAATTAAAACAATTTCTGTAACGCCTTTATCAGCAAGTTTTTTAGCTTCATTTAAGACATCTTCAATTTTTCTAGAGTGACATTTTCCACGTAATTTTGGAATAATGCAATATCCGCAATTATAGTTGCAACCGTCTGCAATTTTGATGTAAGAGCTTGCACCTACGGTAATTTGTTGACGTTCGACTTGCTCTGGATAGCAATATGAAGGTATTTCAGATACATTTGAAACGTATTCATCACCTTTTAATAATTTATCTACGGTTTCTGCAATTTCTGTAAAATCAGTTGTGCCTAGCATTGCAACAACTTCTGGAATTGCATCTTTTAATTCTTCTTTATGTTTTTGTGGCAAACAGCCTGTAACGATAACCTTTTTACCTTCATTAACCAATTTCAAAATAGAATCAACCGATTCTTTTTCTGCGTCATGAATAAATGAGCAAGTATTTACAATGCACACCTCGGCCTCTGAATCGTCAAGCGTAATTTCGTAGCCTTTTTCAGCCAAAATACCTAACATCAACTCAGAATCTACCAAGTTTTTTGCACAACCATGATTTACTAATGCGATTTTTGTCATATTTACCTCTTTTTTAACTATTTTAGCATAGAAAATCAATACGACCTCATTTGTCGGTACGATAGTTTATGCTATAATCAAAGAAAGGAGATATGTATGGATATTATTTTATTTTTGGCTGGATTTTTGACAGGTGCAATCCTTGTTGCAGTAATTTTTACAGTTGTAAATAGCAAGGGAAAAAATTCTACAGACGCACTTATGAAACAAATGGAGTTATATTTTGAAAACACCGCAAACAAAATTTTTGAAGAAAGTTCAGCAAAATTTTCTAATACAAATAAAGAGAAATTAGACGACTTTTTCTCAAAATTTAAAGAAAAGATTGAGGATTTTGAAAAACGAACAAACGAAAAATTTAAAAATGAAGATGAAAACTTTATAAAGTTCGACCAAAACATTCGCCAATTCATTGAAGCTGGTTCAAAAATTGCGCAAGATACAAGCAATTTGACACAAATTATGAAATCGGATAACAGAACACAAGGTCAATGGGGTGAAATCGTCTTAGAACGTGTCCTAGAAGCCTCAGGTTTAAGAAAAGATGATGAATATTTTATTCAAAAGGCTGATACCGTTGAAGGTCGCCCTGATGCAATTGTAAAATTACCAGAAAACAAATGCGTAATGATTGATGCAAAAACATCACTTGCTTCTTTTTCAGCATATTTACAAGCAGAAAGCGAAGAAGAAAAACTTCAACACTTGAAGGAATTTAAGGATTCAACAAAATCTCACATTGCAGGCTTAACAAAACGTGATTACAAGCCAAGCGACGAAAGTCTTTCACCAGAATATATCTTGATGTTCATTCCAATTGAAAGCTGTTATTCCTTAATGTTCTGCGATGATAATTATTTATGGGATTTAGCGTGGAAAAATCACATCATGCCAGTTTCTCCGTCAACACTTTTAGCAAGTTTGAAGATTATCAACGCATTTTTAGTTGTAAACAGACAAAATGAAAATGCACAAGAAATTTCACGTCTTGCAACAAAAATGTTGGATAAATTTTCGGATATGGTTAAAAACATTCGTCAAGCACGAGAAAAGATTGATACAGGTTTAAAACAACTTGACGGACGTGATAGCATTATTGTAAATGCGGAAAAAATGACCGAACTTGGGGCAAAAATTAACAAGCCACTTCCAGAACCTGAAAACAGAGACGAAGAATAATAAATTTAAAATAAAGTAAGGCGCAGTTTCTATCGAAACTGCGCCTCTTTTTAATTTTTGTAACGCTTTATTTACAAATTCTAAAGTTTGTCCATGAAACTTCCGAATACATACTTGTGTGAAAAAGAAAGTGTGTCGTTATGGAAGTAAATGCTATTTCATCAGTAAATATGTATCAAACAAGCGCAGTTCATTCTGTAAACGCTGTTCAAATGGGTACATTAAGCGAAGAAACAATTCGTAAGTTAAAAGAATTAGGCATTGACCCTAATACGGTTAAAAACGAAGCCGAAGCTCAAGCATTAATAGCACAGGCTCAAAAAGCTAAACAAAACAACAACGGCGAAAAAGTTCAAGGCAAAACTGACATTCAAATACAATCTATGAAGAAAAAATCAGAAGACTTGGGCAAAAAAATGGAAGATTTAGCAGAAAAATTAGGCATTACGCTTTCAAAAACAGATAGTGCAAAGGTTTCTATTGAAAAATTAGAACAATCAGTTAAAGCTGTTGCAGAACCAAATCAAATGAACAAGGTTGGTGCTATAACAGATAAAAAAATTGATGAAAAACCTGAAAACTTAAAAGCAGATTTACAAGACATAAAAATAACCTACGATGATGTAGAGAGAGCAAAAAATACAGCTTTTGCTGGACAAGATATGATGGCAATGCTTAACAAAATGGCATTGGGCATTTCATAAAAAAATAAGAAGAAGTAATTAAACCCACATAGAAGACGAAGAAAAAAGACGCCGTTACAAAAGTACACTTTGTAACGGCGTCACCCTATGTTTAAGGTATAATTAAAATACACTAGACGAAAGGATTTTTTGAAATGAGAAAAGGGTTAATTATAGCTGGCTCTATATTGGGAGCTTTTTTGGCTATTTTATATATTGGATTTTTGTTTGTGCTACCAAACGTAATCGACTTGAACAGTTATAAACCAATGGTTCAAGAGCTTGTTAAGGCTCAAATTCCTTTGAATGTAGACTTTAAAAACGCAAAAATTAGTGTGACACCACTTCTTTCAATTGGTGTCAGAGCTGAAGATTTGAGCATAAAATTTGAAGACGGAAAAACTTTATTTTCTGCAGATAAAGCCAAAGTTAGAATTGCCCTACCTAGCTTGCTTGCAATGACAGTAAAGGTTTCAACCGCTGAAGTTGAAAATCCTTACGTGTATTTCACAATTGTTGACGGCAAACAGTTCAAAATTTTGACTCTTGTTGAAGAAATGCTTCAAGCTCAAAAAGATACTCAAAAGGCAAAAGAACCACAAGAAACTCCTTTTATTGCAAAATACATAAGAATTAAAGTTCCAAACATTAAACTAAAAAATTACAAAATTTTGGTGAACGATGAAAAATCAAAACACAACTTACAATTTAGCGGTGACATGTTGAATTTGGGCTATTTCAATGGTAAAACTGCGAAGGTAAAGACTGTTGCGGAATTAACAAGCGACGGACAAAAGAACATTGTTGCGGACATCAATATAAACACCTTCTTGCCAGAGTTTGAACCTTCTTTAGATGAAGAGGACGACCAACCAGAAAAGATTGAATTACCTTTCATTAACCCTGTTTTGATGTATCAAAAATATGACTTAAAATCTAATATTGCAACAAAATTAAAAATTCGAAAAAACGACGGATTGTATAAATTTTACGGCTTTGTAAACATTGATAATACAACATTAAAGCTATCTCACTATCAACTGCCAGAATGTTACTTTCATGGCAAATTCAAAGGTACAAAAGCCGTTGTGGATACTGATATTTCAGTAACAAAAGACGAAAAATTACAATTAAACGGTATGCTTGATTACGGCAAAAATAAAAAACTTGACCTGCACGTAAATTCAGACAAAATCCATTTCCAAAACCTAATTATGGTAACAAAAGCCTTTTTAGACTCAATTCAAGTGCGTAACAGCCTTGATACTCTGAAAGGACAAGGTTATTTTGAAGCAAATGCAAATATAAAAACAAACTTTAAAAAATTAATTTCCAATGGTAGCATTATAGTTAAAGATGGCGCTATAACTAACAAATTTAGCGGTCTAGGCTTCACAAAAACAAACTTGAACTTTTTGTTTGATAACAATATTTTAGAAATAAAAGACTCCTCAACCCTAATCAATAAAGCTCCGTTGAAATTCGACGGTAAGATAGATGAAAAATCCCATATTGATATTGCAATTTTGGCGGATAATGTTCCAGTAAGGGGCTTGTATCACGCATTTGCGCCACAATATATGAAGGACAAACTTGATATCTATTCAGGCTTTTTATCACTAGATACAACGATTAAAGGTGAATTGAAACAGGCTATTGGCAAACTAAAATTAAGACTTACAAATTTGGTTGTAAACAGCGACACTTTCAAAATTACGAATAACGATGCAGAAGTTGATATGCTTGTTAATAAAACAACCTCTAAAATTGACATTTTGAACAAAGGGTTGAATATCAGCCTATTAAAATCAAATTCAACTATTTTTGATAACCATTTGAATGTGCAAATACTTGGTTCAAAAATGACAATTGACCCAACTGAATTACTTATCAATAAAGGTTCTATCGTAACTGTAAAAGGTACAATCGACTCAAATAAAAAAGAACCGATTTTTGATATTGATGCAAAAGGTTTGCTAGATGCGGTTGATTTAAGACAGTTTGCAGGTGACGATTTTACCGGATACATTGATGCAAAAGGTTCTTTACCAATGACATTGACCGTAAATGGCAATATGAAACGTCAAAACATGGTATTAAGAGTTTTAACATCACCAGTTAATTATGTTACACCAATTCATTTAAAAGAAATGAAGGGCAAAAACGGCTTGTTTCAAGCAAAAATCGACTTTAAAGGTAATCGTCTAAAAATAAAACAGACTGGTTTGTTTAACAGAACTACAAAAACTGACGATAAAGGTAATACAACAGAACATCTTGAAGAAATCTTAGGAATTTCAGGAACAATCACAGGATTGAAATCACAACCCTTCATCAATGTTATAAAAGTTGCAATACCAAAGACTTTAAATGGTTCAATCCATATCTTTAGAAACTCTGGATTTACAGTACCTTCAAACTACCTTTACATATTTGGTGACGCACAATCACCACTAATTAGAGGGCAATTTGGTATTAAAAACTTATACATAAAGGACCTGCTAACAACTTTGGACGAATTGTATTTGTATTTTTCAGGTAAAAACCTTACTGTTGCATCAACTAACCTAAACCTAAACGGTTCAGATGTTTCAACTGCCTTGAATTTACACCTAACACCAGAGGATATTAATACAATTTCAAACCTTAGAGTAACTTCAAACCACATAGACGTAGATAAGTTAATGATGGTCTCAAAGGCAACAACACGTGTTTTACCTAAATCAACAGCTAAATCAAGTGTAAAATCCGCTTCTCAAACGCCTGCGGATATTCCCGTAACCTTCAAAAATAGCTCTATTGCATTAAAACACATAAAATTTGGCAATATAAGATTAAAAAATACAAATTCAAAAATAGCTCTTCATAAAAATATTTTTTACCTAAACAACCTTCATACACACGCTTTTGGTGGGAATGTTTACGGCAATATTTCAATGAACTTGCTGAATTCCTTGCTAAAAATTGACATAAATGGCGGAAATATCAACACAGAAAAGATGTTATTGGCAACTGCAAATATGAAGGATACATTGAATGGTAAATTGTCGTTTACAACCAATATCTCGATTGACGGTGGTGCTACAAGCTACGAAAAACAAATGAAATCACTAAAAGGAAATGTTAAATTTGCAATCCACAACGGTCAATTCGGACCATTCGGCAAGGTTGAAAACCTAATTATGGCTGAAAATATAAGAGACTCACAGTTCTTTCAAACTGCGTTGGGCGGTGTTATTAACGGCTTAACAACTATTGATACGACTCACTTTAAAGAATTAAAAGGTTCTCTAAACTTCAAAAATGGTATTACAACAATTAATCCGATAACCTCTGACGGTAATGTTTTAACACTTTATATTTCAGGGAATTTCGACTTGCTAAAAAATACAGCAGATATGAAGGTTCGTGGTCGACTAGCATCAATGCTTTCAAATATGCTTGGACCAATCGCAAACGTAAATCCTGTAAACTTGGTGAAAATAACTCCAGGCTTAAATGTAGCATCAGCAAAATTGTTTACATTGTTCACACAACCTGTTACACAGGCGGAATTGAACAAAATTCCAGCTTTTGGAAACAAAACAGATAACCTTAATGCAACAAACTTCCAAGTTGTAATAGAAGGTGACGTCGCAAAACCATTAAAATTAGTAAAATCCTTCAAATGGTTAGCGCTTCAAGACCAAATCAACTCAGCTTCAGCGTTTGTTTCTACGCTTCCAGAACCTGAAAGTATTACAACAACAGTTGAGGAAGCACAAGCGCAAGAGACTTATGAAGCAAAGAAAACAACAAAAATAAAGAATAAAATCTTAAAAAAAGAAGCAAAAGCAAAGGAAGCGCAAAAAGCTCAAACAGAACTAGAAATGGAACAAATTCAACAGCAAGAAGAAAAAATTGACGAATCTTCAATTAATGAAGAAGCGAAAGAAGAATAATTCTTATTATAAGATAGTTAAAAAGCAAAAATGCGGGTTCTTTCAGAACCCGCATTTATTTACAAATAAAACTTAGACTTTTTGAGCTAAAACTTCATCTCTGTAACGAATTAAACCTTTTGCCAATTGGTCTGGACAACTAGTCCCTTTTGTTCCACATTGAATACCTTGAAGTTTTTCGATTACGTCATTAATTTTCATTCCTTTAATCAAGGATTTTATACCTTGCAAATTTCCGTTACAACCACCTAAAAAATTTGCATCTTGAATAACATTATTTTCATCAATTGCAACTTGCATTAATTGACAACATGTACCATTTGTTTGAAATTCTATCACTTTAACATTTTCTTTCATATTTTGTCCTTTCTATAACGTACGTATTTTTACGTACGTATTTATACGGTCTAAAAGTTTTTGTTGTACAATAATATTATGAATAAACATGGAGAAAAAGCAAGACGACTGTTCAGGCAAGGCTTTTCATGCTCGCAAGCCGTAATTGGTGCGTACGCAGAGGATTTGGGACTTGATACTGAAATGATGCTAAAATTAGCATCCTCATTTGGTGGTGGCATGGGTAGATTACGAGAGGTTTGTGGCACGGTTAGCGCAATGTTTATGATAGCTGGGCTACTTAAAGGCTACTCTAATCCGACTGATTCCGAGCTGAAAAAGGCTCACTACACACTTATTCAGGATTTAGCAAGCAAGTTTAAGGCTAAAAACGAGTCTATTGTTTGCAGAGACCTGCTTCATTTGCTTGCAACAGAGAAGATATCACCAATTCCGACTCCTCGCACAGAAGAATACTACAAAGAACGCCCTTGCGCCAAATTTGTGGTTGACGCTTGCGATATAATAGACGCAGAGCTACTTTCAGCCATTGAAGTATAATTGCTTTTACAATTTGACAAAACGGCTAAAAACGCCTACAATAAAGAAAAATACGGAATACAGGACAATCGTAATGCCTATAAAAGCATCTAAAATCAAGGATTTAATCAAAAATAAGCAATTCGAGCTTGCTATGCAACAGCTTGAAAATGCTGACACGCTTGATTTGTACCTTTTAAGAGGTGACTTGAAGTATGAAATGGAAGATTATGAAGGCGCTGAAAAGGACTTTACTAAAGCATTAGAGCTTGACAGCCAAAACTTAAAAGCCTACAACAACAGGGGTAACTGCCGTGGAAACTTAGGTTTATACGAAGATGCTATTAAAGACTATAATAGAGCGATTGAAATTGACCCAAACTATTCAGAGGCTTATTTTAACAGAGGTTTTGTAAAATACAACCAAAGACACATAAAAGACGCCATTGCAGACTACAACAAGGCGATAGAGCTTGACCCAAACAATTTTATGGCATACAACAATCGTGGAAATGCTAAAAATTACTTGAAAGACTACGATAATGCCATTCTGGATTTTGATAAATCAATTGAATTGTATTCTAGTCATAACACATATTTCAATCGTGCATTAGCAAAAGAAAACATAGAAAACTATGAGGGCTCAATCGCAGACTACAACAAGGCAATTGAACTAAATCCTAACGATTATCAAATATACAAAAAAAGAGCCTATTCAAAATATAAAATTGACGATTACAAAGGCGCTATCGCTGATTATAACAAGACTTTAGAACTTCACCCAAATGATTTTGAATCTATCATCAGTTTGGGCATCTTAGAACTTGAATTAGAACAATATCAAGAGGCTTATGACACCTTTACATCTGCAATAAAGATAGATGCTGAGTTTCCTGACATTTACCTTAACAGAGCTATTGCTGAATGTGCGTTGTGCCGTTTTGACGAGGCTTTACAAGATATAGAAAAATTATTCGGATTTAATAACGTATTCAAAAACGACTACATCTCTTTATTTAACAAACTTTCAGAGATTTTAGAAGATTTATCAGAAAACCAAAAATCAAACGAAAAAGCCCAAAACTTCGCAAAAAGACTAGAAAATTACAAATCTATTGTAAACGATACTGACTTCAGAAAAGAATTCAAAAAATAATTCAAACCTCACTAAACGCCCTAAAAACAAGCAAAAAAAAGGAAGTCTTTCGACCTCCGGTTGGAATTAAGAATATCTAGAAGTTGGTCTAGAATATTGTATATATTATTAAACATTAAATTTATCCAAAATTTTATTACCCGACTGGGTAGTTTTTTGATTTTTCTTTGACATAAGCGCTCAGCTAAAGTAAAATCTATTAATAATTTAAGATTAGGGCTTTATAAAATGGACAAAACAATAAACATCTATATTGTAGAAGATTACGTACTTTTCAGACTTTCAATTGTTAGTGGGCTAAAAGGTTGTGAAGGTATAAACATTCTAAACGCTTTTGCAACTGCCGAAGAATGTATTGAAGCAATGGAAGCATGCCCAGCTGATGTAATTTTAATGGATTTGGGTTTACCGCAAATGAATGGTATTGAAGCTACAAAGCTAATCCACGAGCGTTTTTCAAACACTCATATTATTGAACTAACTTCTCATGAAAGCGAAAACGAAATGTTAGCATGCATTGCATCTGGTGCTAGAGGATACGTACTAAAAAGCACGTCTAACCTACAACTCGCAGATATTATCCGAGCAGTTTCAACTGGTGCATTTTATTTTGACCCAGTATTAGAGCAAATTCCGCTTGCAGAAATACCAAAGCCAAACTCTACAAACTTTGACAATTTATATTCATTTGATAATATAAAGGAAAAGCTGTCCTCTAGGGAACTTGAAGTTTTTAAACTTGTTGCACAAGGAAAAACTAATCCCGAAATAGCAGAGGAGTTAATAATCAGTTTAAATACAGCAAAAGCCCATGTTGGTAACATTTTAAACAAATTACAGCTATCCGACCGAATGCAAATTGCAGTTTTAGCGTATAAAGCAAATATTGTAAAATGACACAAACTGAAAAAAAATTATCATATCAAAACAAGACAAAAACTTTTAAATACATCAATGTTGCGACATTTCTACTAGTCGTGATTATTTTTATGGTATTATTAGGGATTTTTACACCTATCATTGAATTAGGAGCAGAAGAAGGAATTATAATTATAATTTCATCAATCCTCTTGTATTTACTTTATTTAAACTCACTTAACTCAAACTTATTCAAACTTAAATTTCAATACTTGCAAAGCTACATGAATGAGCTAAAAACAAACACTCCAGACCTTGTTTACATGAAAAACTTAAAATCAGAAATTGTAGACTGCAACAAGGCTTTTTTAAACTTTTTTAATCTTGAACAAGAAAAAGTTAACGGAAATAATTTTTTCTATTTATTTAAAGATGACGAAAAAAAGGAAATTCTAGAATTTGAAAAAATTGTTTTAACTACCCAAAAATCGGTTCAATTCAACATACACTTAACAGACCAAAATGGCGAAGATCAAACATTTCAAGTTTTAAAATCACCAATGCTTGACAAGTCAAATATAATTATTGGTACGTTGAATATTTGTAGAAACATTACCCAACAAGAAGAAAATTACAACACTAAAAGAAATTTTGTTGAAACACTTGCGCATGACATAAAAAACCCAATTGTGGCTCAAAGTAAGATTTTAGAGTTTCTACTTGAAGAAAAGATTGGCACACTAAATTCTGACCAAAAAGACTTAATAAAACACATTATCAGCTCAAATCAATTTGCGCTTGAAATGGTAACTTCAATGCTTGCCTCTTACCGATTTAGTGATGAAAATTACAGATTAAAATTCATAACTTTCGACATAAAAAAGATGGTTCAAGAATGCATCAATCAGCTTGAAATCACTGCGTACAACAAAAGTCTAAATATAAATTTTGAAGCGGATAATTTTAATGCACCAACAGTCTTTTACGACCAAATTGTATTACAACGACTTGTAACAAATTTGTTATTTAACGCTATTACATATAGCCACGAAAAAGGTAAAATTAACATACATTTAAGCCAAAACAAAGAATTTATTATATTTGAGATTGAAAATACAGCGACAAAAAGCAGTTTAACTAAAGACAACATTAAACACATTTTTGACAAATATTACATCGGAACAAACAAATATAAACAAGTTGGTTCTGGAATCGGTTTATTTTTGGCTAAAACAATTGTGGAAAACCTTAACGGCGAACTTATTTACGATGTTATATACAAAGACGAACATACTGATATTTATAAATTCGGTTTCAAAATTAAATTAGACAACAAAGAACTTGACGGAAAAGACTTTAAATTTTAGCTTTAAGTTGTATAATTAACTTGTTATACGGAAAATAGGAATTTATTAAATGATTTTGATTACAGGTGCCGCTGGTTATATAGGAAGCCATACAGCTATTAATTTTTTAAATAACGGTTATGACGTTGTTGTTTTTGATAATTTGGCAACAGGTCACATTGAAACAATTAACTCTCTAAAGAAAATTGGAAATGTTAAATTTGTACAAGGCGACTTGCGCAACATTGAAGACATTGAAAAAGTATTTGAAGAATATAACATTGAAACAGTAATCCACTTTGCAGCATTCTCTCTTGTTGGCGAAAGCGTTACAGACCCAGCAAAATATTACAGAAATAATGTTTATGGCACAATGAACTTGCTTGATACAATGGTTAAACATAATGTCAAAAAGATTGTATTCTCATCGACTTGCGCTACGTACGGTGAACCTCAATACACACCAATTGATGAAAAACACCCTCAAAATCCAATTAATCCTTACGGCAACACAAAACTTTGCGTTGAAATGATGATGAAGGATTACGATAAAGCATACGGATTAAAATCAATTCGTTTGAGATACTTTAATGTTGCCGGTTGTGATGAACAAAGCAGGGTTGGCGAATGGCACGACCCAGAAAGCCACTTGATTCCAAACATCTTAAAATCAACTTTTGGCACAGGAAAGGTTTTCAAAATCTTCGGTAACGACTACGATACACCAGACGGAACATGTATTCGTGACTACGTAAATGTTGAAGACCTTGCAGAAGCCCACAGATTGGCTTATCTATATTTAAAGGAAAACAACAAATCTGATTTCTTCAATCTTGGGACAGAGCAAGGAGACAGTGTAAAAGAAGTATTTGACACCTGTGAAGAAGTTTTAAATAAAAAAATTAATGTTGAAGTTGTTGCTCGTCGTGAAGGCGATCCTGCAAAACTTTATGCTAATGCAAACAAAGCAAAAGAAAATTTAAAATGGCACCCTCAAAGAACCCTAAAAGATAGTATTAAGACAGCTTACAATTGGGAACTAAATTTAGAAAACTTCAAGGCTGGTAAATAATGTCAACAGTAATCACCGTTTCAGTATCGCTTGTTTTCATATTAGTTGCAATAATTATCAGATATTCTTTTGTACAAAAGCCTTTAGAAAAGCCTCACGCAAGCTGGATTAGCTTTATACTTGCAATAATAGGTACAACAATATGCACACTTATTGCAGGCGAACCTCAAGGAACAGTAATAACAGGCTTTGTTACAATGCTATTGAGTTATAACATTCTTTGCAGATAAAATATTTTAAAGTTCATTGCGCAACGCATACGGAGTTTTTGTATTTTGTCATGTAAAACAACTTAGTTTATTGTATAATAATGTCTAAATAAGGAGTATTTCATGGCAGATTCAAAGGAAATTTTAACTTGTCCCGCATGCGGAGAAAAAATGGAGAAAATTTTTATAAAAAGAGCGAATTGTAACATTGATATTTGCACAAACGGTTGTGGCGGAATCTTCTTTGACAACAGGGAATTTAAAATTTTTGACGAAAAAACAGAATCAATTGATGAAATCAAAAAAGCTCTTGAAGGAAAAACTTTCAAAACTGTAGATGAGACTTATAAAAGAATTTGCCCTGCTTGCGGAATGAAAATGGTTAAAAATTCAACAAGTATAAATGGCGATGTTATTGTTGACGAATGTTACCGTTGCGGAGGAAAATTCTTAGACTATAAAGAATTGGACAAAATCAGAGCAGAATTTTCAACAGACGAAACACGCTCTCAAGCTGTTGTTGACTATCTTAAGAAGAATATGGGCGCTGAATTTGAAGAAATGCACGCACACAAAAATAAGACAGCAAAAAATCCTAAAAAGCAAGGACTTTTTGACAACCTAATTAATAAGTTTTTCTAACCCAATCAGATATTAGATTTAAGGCTTCTTGCAACATTTGACTATCCATTGCATAACCAATTCTAAAGAAATTTTGATTCATATCAAAGCAACTTGCAGGAATTGTCAGAACTCCTGTTTTATCAAATAGACTTGCACAAAAATCTTCTGAAGTTAAGTCATAATCAAAATTTATGCATGCGATTGTTCCAGCATTTGGCTCTACCCACGAAAAATGGCTATTTGAGTTTATAAAATTTAATATATTTTTTTTGTTTTCTAATATTATTTTCAAATTTCGCTCAACAATTTTTTCGTGATTTTCTAACGCAATCGTAGCTACATAATCATCTAGAGCACTTATGCTGATTGTGTTATATTCTCTATTTAAGTTAATTTGTTCTATTATATTTGGATTTGCAACAATCCAACCAAGTCGAATACCCGCAAGAGAGTACGTTTTTGACATACTTCCTGTTACAATTGCCTTTTCATAAAGGTCTACGGCTGATTTTGAATAAGGATATCCACTATGATTTAAGCCCCTGTAAACTTCATCTACAAAAAGGTATGCGCCAACGCTTTTAGCAACCTCTACAACGCTTGTCAAATCGAAATTCATGCCTGTCGGATTATTTGGATTAGTTACGCAAATTAGCTTTGTATCATCGCCGACAACCGCCTTAAATTGGTCAATATCAAGAGTCCAATCATCTTTTAAGAAAAACAATTCAACATTAGCACCAAAAGTTTTTGGTAAAGTGTACATTTGTTGATAAGAAGGGCATACACAAACAACTTTATCACCTTTATTTACAAGTGTTTGAAGCACCAAATAATTTGCGCCGATACCACCCAAAGTAACCGTAATTCTATCCAAATTTGCATTTTCATATAAGTTGCAAATGGCTTGTTTTAGTCTATTTGTACCATGAAGCTGTCCATAATTAAGCGGAATATCTAACATTTTTGAAAAATCTTCACCTGTAATTTTTGTTAATTCCGTCAAGGACAAGGCTTTCGGACAAGTTGCAGACAAATCTATTTTTGTTATGGCTTCTCGAGAATTAATCCATTTTTCAAGTTTAAAATCTTCAATAAGCACTATTTTTTACCTGCGTTTGCAAATTTGTTATACATCAAATCACGTCTTTTTTGAATATCAGGACTATTTAAATAATCCTCGTATTTCATTTGGAAATTTATATATCCATAAGGTGAAATTTCAACAATTCTATCTGCAACAGTTTGAATAAATTGATAATCTTGAGATGTAAATAAAACAGTTCCTGTGTAATCAATCAACGCATTATTCAAAGATGTAATCGCTTCCAAATCTAAATGGTTTGTTGGTTCGTCAAACATAAGCACATTACTTTCAGCAATCATCATTTTTGCAAGCATACAACGAACTTTTTCACCACCTGATAAAACATTTACTGGTTTTTCTGCATCTTCGCCTGAAAACAACATTCTGCCCAAATAACCTCTCAAAAAACTTATATGCTGTTCTTGAGAATATTGTCCTAACCATTTGATAAGGTCTAAATTCGTATCAAACAAATGATTATTCTCTTTTGGAAAGTAAGAACGAGTTGCAGTTACGCCCCAATTAATTTCACCACTATCTGGCTCTAATTCTCCATTTAGCATTTGGAATAATGTTGTTATAATTATCGGATTTCGGGCTATAAAAGCAATTTTTTCACCTTGAACTACATCAAGCGAGAAATTTTTAATTAACAGCTCATCATTCAACGATTTATTCAATCCTTGAATATGTAAAACATCTTTTCCTGGAATTTTTGAATATTTAAAATTAATACTTGGATATTTTCTTGTTGACGGTTTAATGTCTTCAAGTGTTAATTTTTCAAGCATGTTTTTACGAGAAGTTGCTTGTTTTGCTTTTGAGGCATTCGCACTAAATCTTGCAATAAATTTTCTAAATTCTTCTGCTTTTTCTTCAATTTTTTTGTTGCGTTCTTCTTTTTGTTTCATAATCAAAGCACTTGCTTGAGTCCAAAACGCATAGTTACCTGTGTAAAGCGTAATGTTTCTAAAATCAATGTCCGCAATATGCGTACAAACTCTATCTAAAAATTTTCTATCGTGCGAAACAACGATTACAAGATTTGGAAAATCAATTAAAAAGTCTTCTAACCAAGTGATAGTTTTTAAATCCAAGTGGTTTGTAGGTTCGTCCATTAATAATATATCTGGAGTTCCAAATAAGGCTTGAGCAAGCAATACACGTACTTTTTCACTGCCTGACAAATCCTTCATCAAACTATAATGAAGTTCTGATGGAATACCTAAATCTGCAAGTAAAGACCCTGCATCGGCTTCTGCTTGCCAACCGTCAAGTTCTGCAAATTCAGTTTCTAATTCTGCAACTCTAATGCCGTCCTCGTCATTAAAATCAGGTTTTGCATATAACGCATCTTTCTCTTTCATTACATCGTAAAGATGTTTATTACCCATAATTACAGTGTCCATTACTGTAAAATCATCAAACTCAAAGTGATTTTGTTTCAAAACAGAAATTCTCATACCTTTTTTGATATGAACTTCGCCTGAAGTTGGTTCTAATTCTCCAGACAAAACCTTTAAAAAGGTTGATTTACCTGCACCATTTGCCCCGATTAAACCGTAGCAATTTCCTGCTGAAAATTTAATATTAACATTTTCAAATAATGGTTCTGAACCGAATTTTACTGTAACGTTTTCTGTTGTAATCATTATAATTTAACCTTTATATTTGTAAAAAAGTCGGAATTTCTTCCGACTTTTTAATTATTTAGTGTACTAAAAATCTAAAATAGATGTATACTGTCGATGCAGTTAACGAAATCAATACAGTAACAAAACCGTATAACAAGAACTGCATAAATGAGATTGGGTGTTTTCTTGCAGCCGCAGACTCTGAAACAATAACATTCGCTGCAGCACCAATAATTGTTAAGTTTCCACCTAAGCAAGCACCTAAAGACAAGCACCACCATAGAGGGTGAGCATATTCTGCACCCATTACAGATTGAATATTTGCAATCATAGGTGCCATTGTAACTGTATATGGAATATTGTCGATGATACCTGATAAAATACCAGACCCCCAAAGAATTACCATTGCTGTCGCACTTTCAGAGCCATGAGTTACATCAAGTAACCATTTTGCCATTAATGCAATACCACCAGAGGCTTCTAAACCACCAATAATAATGAATAAACCGATAAAGAAGAAAATTGTATTCCATTCTACATCTTTTATAATATTTTTTGGATTTTCAAATAATAGCAAGAAACTTGCACCGGCCATTGCCGATAGACTTGCAGGGATATGAGTCATATCGTGAGTTACAAAGCCTAAAATTACAAGTGCTAAAACACAAATACTTCTAATCATGCCAGCCTTGTCTTTAATTGTTTTGCTATTATCTAAATTAGCAATTTCTTCCATTTTATCAGGAGATGCTTTTAAATGTTTTCTAAAGAATAAATACATTACAAAAACAACTAATAATAAAATTACCGCAACAATTCCTGTCAATTCTCTCAAGAAATCCATGAAAGAAAAGCCCGCAGCAGAACCAATAATGATGTTTGGAGGGTCGCCGATTAATGTTGCAGTACCACCAATATTTGATGACAAAATTTCGGTAATCAAATATGGTGCAGGATTAATTTCTAATTTTTCTGCAATGTAGAAAGTTACAGGCATAATCAAAATAACAGTTGTAACGTTATCTAAAAATGCAGAAACAACTGCTGTAAATAAAGCCAAAACGACTAAAACAGAAACAGGGTGTCCTTTTGTAAATCGCAATAATTCGTTTGCAATCCAGTTAAATATACCTGTTTCGGTTGAAATATTAACAATAATCATCATTGCAACCAACAAGAAAATTACGTTAAAATCAATAAAATTAACAAAATAATGAGGGTCTAAAGAGCCATCAGTCAAATTTTTGTTAACACTAACTAAACCTAAAAACATCGTTGCCGCAGCACCGATTAATGCAATTGTAACCTTTGGTATTTTTTCTGTTGCAATGAAAATATACGCAAGAATTAAAATAACCGCAGATACAATAATAGAGTTGTTTCCAACTAAACCACTTAAAAATTCCACGTCTAAAATCCTTTTCTACTTGTGTACTATATCAAAACAATTTTAGCACAAACAAATAAAATTTAAGAATTTAAGGAATTTAGCAAATTATCCTGCTCGGCAGTTGATTTTTCCAACATTGAATAAACCATATACGCCCCCAAAGCTATGGCTTTTGGGTCAAGTCCAGTTTGTTGAGCCGCTTCAATAATTGCAGAATTAACCTCTGGATTTTCCTCTTTCATATAATGAATCATTTGTTTTCGCCAAGCATTCACATCTTGAAAAATTTCTGCAAAAGTTAATGTTGAATGGTCTTCTGTTATAACCGGTATCATCTTTTTAGCGACCCCCTTGCTAAAATTATACAACAAATGTTTAAAACTTTACATAAAGATTTATTTTTTGTATTATTAAAGAAAAGAGGAATTTATGATGGATAAAGATGACAAAGTTATTGATTTATTTTCAAAAGTAAATAGAACTCTAACACACGAAGAATTAGAACAAATTAAGTTTTTTGAAGGTTTTCATTACGTAAAACTAAATAAAGATAAAAATAATAAAAAATTCAATGCATCATTATTAAAAAAATATGCAGAAGGGTGTCATTACATCGTTAGAGTAATGAGAGAAGTTAATGGCGAAGTTTGGATGTACAACTATGATGTTAAAAACGACGAACTTTTCAAGTTTATGGAAAAATTTAACAATAACAAACTAAATGGCACTATTATTGAAATTGACAAATATTTTCCAGAAGGTTTAGCTTAAAGTGCAATTTTTTGAAGAATACCACGAAGAATTAAACAAATGCTCAAAACCCTACCAATACGTTGGCGGTGAGATTTTTTCTGCAAACAAGGATTTTGACAAGGCAAATGTTCACTTCGCAATGTGCTTTCCTGACAAATATGAAATTGGCATCAGTAATTTAGGCGCAAGAATTTTATACAATCAAATCAACAAGCAAGAAGGCTTTATGGCTGACCGAGTTTATGCTCCTGAACCTGATTTTCACCCACATCCACTGTATGCGGTAGAAAGCAAACGTCCATTAAAAGACTTTGATATTGTTGGTTTTTCACTTCAATACGAATTATCTTATCCAACAGTTTTAAAAATGCTTGAAATGGGTGGTGTTTCTATAAGAAACAAAGATAGAAAAGAAGATGAACCTATCGTGATTGCTGGTGGTCCTTGCACTTTTAACCCACTTCCAATGTCTGATTTTATCGACGTATTTTCAATTGGAGATGGAGAACAACTTACCGTTGAAATTTGCGAATGTATTGAACGCACAAAAGATTTAACAAGACAAGAACGTATCAACGAATTATGTAAGTTAAAAGGTTGTTGGTCAAAATCAGTTGGTGGAACCGTTGAAAAAAGAGTTGAACCATTAACTTATGACACAGCTTTAACAAAACACCCTATTGCATTTTCAGCATCTATTCACGATAGAGCTATTGTTGAAATTCGTAGAGGTTGTGGAAGAATGTGCCGTTTCTGTCAACCTGGACACGTAACTTTACCAGTTAGAGAAAGACCAGCTGAAGAAATTATAAAACTTACAAAAGAGTTGGTTCATAATACTGGTTATGATGAATATTCACTACTTTCATTATCTTCTAATGACTATTCTAACATTACAGAGGTAATCAAGGAATTGAGTTGTGAATTCAACAAAAAGAAAATCGGTGTATCACTTCCTAGTCAACGCATTGACCACTTCAGATTAGAATTAGCAGAGCTTACTCAATCTGTTCGTAAATCAACAATGACTTTAGCGCCTGAAGCGGGTAGCCAAAGGCTTAGAAATGTTATCAAAAAGAATATTTCAGAAGAACAAATTATTAGTGCGGTTATGCAACTTTATGAAAACGGCTGGAGCAGAATTAAATTTTACTTTATCGTCGGCTTACCTTCTGAAACGTATGAAGATTTAGACGAAATGGCTCGTTTAATGGACACCATCAAATACAAAGTTCGTGCTCTAAAACGAGAAAAAGACCTTAAACACGGGCTAGACTTGACTTGTACCTTGTCAATTTTTGTACCAAAACCATTTACACCATTCCAATTCTGTCCACAAATGGATTTAAATGAGGTAATGGAACATATTCATTATTTAAAAGAAAAAACAAAACATATAAAAGGCTTAAAACTAAACTATCACGAGCGTTTTGTTTCTCAAATTGAAGCTGTTTTAACTCGTGGCGATGATAGCCTTTGTGATTACATTGAACAACTTTATAAAAAGGGTTGCTACTTAGATGCTTGGGGAGAATATTTCAGCAAAGAAACTTGGTCAGAAACAGCGGAAGAATGTGGCATTGATATAAAAAATTTAGCAATGAAAGAATTTCCAAGAGACATTGAGCTACCTTGGGATTTTATTAACATCGGTATTAACAAACAATGGCTGATTGATGAATACAACAAGGCTTTTGTACAAACTAACTCAACTGAAATTCAACCAACCTGTGAGCACAAATGCGTTCAATGTGGAGTTTGTCCAAATTTAGGCGTACACAAGGTCTTAGACAAAAAATTTGTTGCAAAAAATTATGTACAACCAGAACAAATTCACTATGACCCAAGAACTGCGCCAACAATTACAACTTATAAATATCGTTTAAAGGTCACAAAATTAGGTATTTTGAGATATTTTTCTCATCTTGATTGGCAAAATACTTTCTTAAAATCAATTTTGCGCTCAGGGCTTAATGTCGCATTTACACAAGGTTTTAACCCTACACCTAAGGTTTCTATGGGTATAGCATTACCTCTATTTTTAGAAAGCGATGCTGAACTTGTTGATGTAGATTTGTTAGACAACATTTCTTGCGAGGAATTTAAAGAAGCATTAGAAAAAACTCTTCCAGAAGGTTGTAAGATTGTAAGCATTAGACCTCTTAAGGTTGGCGAAAAAGCCATTGATCACACCGCACAATGGGCTGAATATCAAGTTTCACTTATCAAAAAAGATGATTGTAATTTAGACAAGTTTATGTTAAATTGTAATCAAGTTTTATCTTCGGAAGAAATTTTATTGACGAAGAAAAACAAAAAAGGTTTACTAAAAACTTCAAATATAAAACCGTCAATTCAATCTTATCGGTTTGAAAATGGCAACTTGTACATCATATTAAAAGCTGGTCAAGGTAGTGAAATACCAGCAGTTAGGGTTGATGACCTAATGAAATTAATATCTGACGGTACAATTTTTGACATAAAACGGTTAAGATTCTTCGACGAAAACTTGATGGAGTTATAAAAAGAAAAGGAATTTTAAATGAAAGACAAAAAGAATTTTGCACAAAAAGAACAAAACTCTGCAAAAAAAATTGTTATCGCAGAACGTGATAATATTGGCGCTTTAATGGAAGGCGACAAAGTTTTAGACCTATACATCAATCGTGGTGAAGTTTTGTTAGGTGACGTTTACCTAGCAACAGTACAAAATATTTTACCAAGTATTGATGCAGCCTTTGTTGATGTTGGTGTAGATAAAATGGGTTTCTTACACGCACAAGATATTATGGGTAAAGGTGCTTTGAAAGATAAATTATCACCAAACCAAAAACTTGTTGTTCAAGTAGTTAAAGAACCAACAGGACACAAAGGACCTAGAGTTACAACTGAAATCAGTCTTCCAGGTAGATTTTTAGTATTAATGCCATCTGAACCAGGAATTAATGTTAGCCGTAAGATTGAATCATCAAAAGAACGTGCAAGATTGAAATCTATCGTTAGCTTGTTAAAACCCGTTGGCGTAGGTGTTATCATCAGAACAGAAGCTGAAGGTCAATCAGAAGCTGACATTCAAGAAGATTTAGAAATTCTTTTAGAAAAATGGAACAATATTGTTACAGCCGCAGAATCTCTAACACCACCAAGTCTAATCTATCGTGACCAAGATTTGCTATACAGAGTTATTCGTGAGGCTTGTTCTGAAGATGTAAATGAAATTATTGTAGATACAGCATTTGCCTTGAATAGAGTTCAAACTCTACTTCAAAATTGGCACATGAACAAAAACATCAACGTCACATTATACAAAGGTAATGAGCCTTTATTGATTGCAACTAATGTTCACAAGGAAATCAAAGCCGCATTAAATATGAAGGTTAATATGCCGTCAGGCGGTTACTTATTCATTCAACAAACAGAAGCTCTTACAGTTATTGACGTAAACTCTGGTAAGTTTGTAAGCTCTGCAACTCAAGATGAAACTATCTTAAAAACAAATATTGAAGCAGTTCACGAAATTGCACGTCAATTACGTTTACGCAACATCGGCGGTATGATTATCATTGACTTTATTGATATGACTTCTCGTGTAGACAAATTAGCTATTATGGAAGAATTAGAACTTGCAATTGAAGACGATAAAGCAAAACCTCAAGTTGGTCAACTTTCTGACTTAGGTCTTGTTGAAATGACTCGTCACAGACAAGGTCAAGCTATTTCAGAAGTTTTCGCTAAAAAATGTCCACACTGTCACGGTGAAGGCTTTATCGTAGAAGATTTCAAATTTGCATCACCAACAGCAGAAGGTGAATACAGAGCAAAAGCGGCAAAAATGAAACTTCCTATCAGCGGATTTAAGAAAAATAACAACAATAAAAATAAACAAAACAACAATAACAATCAACAACCTCAACCACAACAACAAGAAATGGAACAGGCTCAACCGATTGAAATGACAAATGAAAATCCGTCAGTTACGGCTCAAGAAGAAACTAAAAAACGTAACGACAACAAAAAACCTAAAAGCACTAAACGTAATTTCAACAAAAAACAACTTAACGAAAATTCTGAAGTAAAAACTGCACAAACAATGATTACCGCAGAAGATGAAATTAAGCCTGTAATTGAAGAACCTACACCTATTCAAGAAACTAAGGCTGAAGTTGAAGCACAAGCTGAAGCTCCAGTTGAAGAAAAACCTAAAAGAACAAGACGACCAAATAGAGGTGGGGCAAAAACAAAACGTCAAACTCGATCTAAGAAAACAAGTGAGGAAAAAGTTGAAGAAGAATAATATTAAAAATTTGATATTATCAATCGCTTGTATTTTAACGGTTCAACTGCTTGCAGTTTCTGCACCAACAAGCCAAATTCCCGTTTCTGCCTCTTATGATGACATGATTAATGTTGCAAGGGAACAAGTATCTTCTTCTCCAGCAACAGGCGATATCCAAGTCCAAGCAAGAGCACAGGAAGAACCTCTTGCACCTCGTGGAGATTTAGCTTATTCAAATGCCACACCAGAAGCTCAAGTTGCGAATACAACAGCCATACAACCGCAAGTGCAACGAACTCAAACAAAGCCTAAAAAAAGCTTTGCTAGTATGGTATTCAAATTCATTCTTGCGATGATTTGGGTTGTGATTTCTTCAATCGTAATCTTTATTATTTTAATTTCGTACAAAAGATTTATTCTAAAAGGGAAACCTGTAAGACCAACTTATGAGACAACCGAACAATCTCTTGATACTCCGAAAAATTTCAAAGAGGCAATTAAATTATTTTTGGACAAAACTAAATGGTAAAATGCAACAATTGAATTACAGAACCCGTAATTATTGAAGTTACCAACAAAATAGAAATTATACGCAATGAGTCTTTTATAGACTCATTGTTTTTTAGCAAAATCAAAAGCCCTAAACCTGCATTTGTAGATAAGCCAGAAATTAAAGCTCCAAAAGACAAAGCAGATTTAATATACAACATTACAATTAAAACCGAAATTGCACAATTTGGAATTAGCCCCACAACAGAAGAAATTATAATTTGCAAGTAACTATTTGATGTAAATAGAGCCATAATTCCACCTGATGCCATCGTTAAGGAGTAGCCTAAAACACAATTTATCAATAGAATGAATAAAAAGATATTAAATGTGTGCTTTAATGGATGAATTAACAAGTTTTGAACATGTGATTGAATTTTATTATGACAACACCCTGTTTCATTAATTTCTATCTTATCAGGAGCTTTTTTCAATTCTGGTTTGATTATCAAATCAATAGAGTGCCCAACAAGAATTGCAATGCCGACTTTTATAGCAATAACAGGTAAAATTACAGAAAATTTATCTGGATACATCAACAATACAGGAATCGCTTCATCACTTGTTGCTAAATAGACTGCAATTAGCGTTCCTAGAGTAATAAATCTTTTTACATAAAGCATCGTTGCAATTACAGAAAATCCGCATTGAGGAATTGATGCTAATAATGCACCAATTATAGCTCCATATTTAGCAGAGTATTTTGAAAAATTTTCAATTCTTTCTGAAAAATAATTTTCAAAAATTTCAATAAAAACAAATATTACAAACAAAAACGGAATTAAAATTATACTTTCCGCTACAGGCTCTAAAAAAACTTCTGGCAAATGCAGATACTTTAAACCATTTTGAATTAGAGCAACACTTGCTTCATTAAAATTTGTTATATTATTTAAAATCTCTATCAACATTTCATAAAAATTATATCACTAAAAGCTATTGCAATATAAAATTTTAACAATTATAATTAAGCTATGAAGTTTGCAAGATACGTATCATTTATAGTATTATCACTCGTTTGTTTCTCGCAAACCGTTTTTGCAAGCGATTTTTCAGACAAAGTTATTTCTAATACAAATACAGAAATAACACATGCTCAAACAATTTTTGATACAGAAAAAGAATCGCACACATTTATTGTTGCAAATTCAAATAGTGAATTATCTCAATTATCACAACGCAAAAAGGTTGATTTAGGCAACTCAAACTTTTTTACAGCAAGCAATATTTTTTATATAAATGAACCTCAAAATAAAATATTAGGTTCTATTTTTGGTGAAAAAATAACAATAAAACGCTTATTTTTAAGCGAATATTCACCACATGCCCCTTAAATCGTAAACTAAAATAACACAATTTTATGACAAAGATTTTTCTTTGCCTATTTTTAGTATTACAAAATTTAAGGAGAATAAAAATGACAGAACAAAACAATAACAACACTCAACACCACTACAATGAATCACACGGAACTGGCGTTATCAGCTCTATGATATTTCTTATCTTAATTGGAGTTGCGATGTTTTTTATCGCTAAATTCATGGGAATCTAGTTTCCTTCTTAAATCAAACGGTGGCGGTTTTTGTATAGCAAAAACCGCCTTATTTATATAAAATTTCATCTAAAAAGGGTTTAAATCTTAATAAAAATATTGTACAATATAAGTATGGCTAAATCTGCATCAAAAAAACTGGGATATCACTATTGTTCAGTTGATACCTTCATGCAAATTATTGAAAACAAGACTCTTTGGTTGTCTCATTCACGCACAATGAATGATAAATTAGAGTGTGTTTATATTTTAGACATTTTAAAGCAAGTAATAGAAGATGTTAATTATCAAGATAATTCTAAAAAAAGCATTTTAAACGAAATTGAAAAATCTTGCAAAAATAATGTTGATTATCCTTACATCATAAGCCTTTCTAAGAACAAAGACTTATTGAGTCAATGGAGAGCCTACGGAGACAACGGAAAAGGCGTTGCAATCGGCTTAGACCTATCTAAAATTCCACACAAAGATTTATTGGGAAACGGTGACCCTGCATCTAACATCATTATTGATGAAGTTTGTTATAAAACAAAAACAATTTATTCAATTTTGAAGAAAATGTTAGAAACCATTCCATATTTAACTGACAAATATATTGAACGAAAGCCAATCGTTGAGTACATTTGCCAATTTATAAAAATTTTATCAGCATTTACAAAGAATAGCACATTTTCAGAAGAAAAAGAATATAGAATTTGCTATTTTCCTTGCTACCGCTACTTGTTAAAAAACTTATATAAAGAAAATGTTGAAATAGAGCAACATTTAGACCTAAAATTTAGAACAAAAAACTCTGAAATTATTTCTTACTTTGAATACAAATTTTCAGATGATGTTGTTTCAGAAATCGTTTTAGGTCCGACTACAAGAGTCAACAAGAACCAATTAACACTATTTTTAAGTCAATATTTACCTAATATAAAAATTAAAAATAAGATAATTGATTCAAAAATTCCATTAACATATTAAAAAAAGAGGCGCAGCCGTTCGGCTGCGCCTCAAAAATCTACAAATTATATTTTAATTAAAATGAATTTACTATTTTTAATCCCCAAAACTTTATGTTGAGTATCTTTTTTGAAGATAAGCATTTCGCCTTTTTTGACTGTAAATTTTTGCGCATCAAAATGTAATTCAATTTCACCATCTAAAACGTATACTGCGGCATCTTCTTTTGATGTATGCGTGTCTATAAGCCCTTCTTTTTCAATGGCAACCAGAGTTAAACTACTCTCCCCGTTTTCCATCATAATTCTTTTATTAAACTTTTTGCCGTCTAAATGAATATTTTTTTCTACTGAAAATGGATTGTAAAACATTTTTATCTCCTTATCTTTGAATACAGACTCATTTAAACGCTAAGATAAAACAAAAACATCAGCCAATAAAACATTCGTTCGGGTAAGATTAAATTCTAAAAAAGCAAAATAAAAAGTCTCACAAATTTGCAAGACTTAAAAAAAATATACATTTACCCCACACAATTAATAACATGAACAATATTCTAAGTCAAATGGACTTAGCCAAATTGGGTAATTCATGTAAATATTTTGTTACATACTAGCAATTAATATTTTCTCGGTAGTTTGTATGATTGTGATTAAATTGTTCGTATTATAATTGTAAATGTATTGTATAAGTAAGTAGTGAGGTACAAAATGTCAATTGATGACGCATTAGTTATGATTTTAGCAGGCGGTGAAGGTAAAAGACTTTATCCGTTAACAAAAGACCGTGCGAAACCAGCCGTTCCATTTGGAGGTCGTTACAGAATTATCGACTTCGTATTGAACAATTTTATTAACTCAGGTTTTTACAAAATTAAGGTTTTAACACAATACAAATCGGACTCACTAAACCAACATATTTCACGAGGTTATGCCTTATCACCATTCTTGGATCAATATGTTGATTTAGTTCCTGCTCAAATGAGAACAGGTAGTGATTGGTATAGAGGAACAGCAGATGCTGTATTCCAAAACGTATTACACATCGTTGACGCAGACCCTACTTATGTTTGCGTATTTGGTGGCGACCACATTTATAAAATGGACGTTTCACAAATGTTAGACTTCCACAAACAAAGAAACGCTGCCTTAACAATTGCAGCTATTCCAATTCCGATTGAAGAAGCGTCAGAGTTCGGTATCATGGAAGTTGATGACAATTGGAAATTAACAAACTTCGTTGAAAAACCAAAAACAAAACCAAAATCAATTCCAGGAAATCCTAATATGTGCTTAGCTTCAATGGGTAACTACATTTTTGGTAAAGATATTTTATTAGATGCATTATATAGAGATAACAAAATTGAAGACTCAAGTCATGACTTCGGTAAAAACGTAATTCCAATGATGTTAAACGAAGGTCAACCAGTTTATGTTTATAATTTTAAAGAAAATTCATTCCCTGGAATGTCAGATGCAGAACGTGGCTATTGGAAAGATGTAGGAAACGTTGATGCATATTGGCAAGCTAATATGGACTTGTTAGATTCATGCCCTGAATTGAACTTATATGCTAAAGAATGGCCATTAAGAACCTTCAACTATAACTATCCACCTGCTAAATTCATTTGGCAAGAAGGTGACAGAGTTGGTAAAGCGACAAATTCAATGGTTTCAGAAGGCTGTATCATTTCAGGCGGTGGCTTATCAAGATGTGTACTTGCGCCAAAGGTAAGAATTAACTCTTATTCTTCAGTAACAGAAAGTATCTTGATGGAAAATGTTAATATTGGTAGACATTGTGAAATCCGTCGTGCAATTATTGATAAAAATGTTCAAGTTCCACCATATACAAAAATCGGCTTTGACAGAGAAATTGATGAACAAAAAGGTTTCTATGTATCACCAAATGGCGTTACTGTAGTACCAAAGGGCGCAATTCTTTAATCAAAGTTAATACAACTTTAAAAAAATACTTCTTTGTGATAACATCTTCGCAAAGGGGTATTTTTTATGGAAAAGAAAACTTTATTAATAATAAATTCAATAATTTTAAGCATAATCGTATTAATTATGGTAGGCGTTTTAGTTTCAGAAGCTGTTTATGAACACAGAGTTAGAAACCATTATATTAACGAAACAAATATTTCAATCCAATTTGATGACAAGAGTAAAAAATTCGATCCTGCAAAACCAACTCTACTTTTAATTCACACTCAAAGATGTGGTTTGTGCGTAAGATTTTTACCTCTTTTCAACAAAGCCTCTAAAAAATATAAAGATAAGTACAATTTCGTAGCATTAGAAGGTAACGATCCAAGAAATTATACACTTGTTCAAGATAACGTTACTGAGCTACCTATGGTTTATATTTATGATACTTCTATAGGCAATAAAATTCATATTCCATCAACCATGCTTGGTGACGAAGAACATTTCTTCTTTGAATTAGATAGATACTTACACTTCCGCTCGTTATTAAATCTTGAACAAGCTGTAAAAGACCACCAAGAAGCCATTGCAAAAATACAAAAGAAATAGGTAAAATAAAGTAAAAAAAAGGTGAAACTTTTGTTCCACCGCGTCTGTTAATTAATAAAACTACTACACTTTTCCTTTTACCTTCTATCCTATTGGAATTAAATTAAAATCTTTTTGTCTATTAATACCTCGTTGTGTTTTGCTTACATGTATATAAAGTATTTTTATATTAAAAAATTGCCTTTCCAGTATTTGCAATATGTTCAGAGTATTGTTTAAATTCTATTACACTGATTTATATCAAAAAAAGGTGCGACCGTAAACGGTCGCACCTTTTTTGGGTAAATCTTTTTCTAAGTCTTACTGTATCTTATCTTACAACTTTTGAAACGAAGTTTGTAATTTCAAACAAAGAGTCTTTAACAAAATCTTTTGCCAAATCACCCAATGGACGATTTTCAATGAAATCAAATGCAAAGTAAATTGGGTCTTTTGCATTGTTAAATCTCATTCTTCTATCTTTTTTATTTAGATAGAAAAAATCATCTTTATTGGCTTTAATTAATTCACCGAAATGTGTATTTGGATTTTGCATAGTTCTATCACTCTCCGTTGGAATTACATTGACCTCTACATTTATAATAAAGTTTTTTTTAAGAGGCGAATTTCAGACATGTTCATTTTTGTTACATTTATTAACATGAGAAAATAAACATTAAATAGATTCTGCCTCATCGCCTAAAACTTCTTTTCTTGCTGCGTTTAATTCATCACGAGAGGTATATTCATGAGTGAAGTTTGCACGTTTTTCTGTTGGTTGTTTTAAATCAATATTTTTGTGTGATTTCAAATAATTAGTAAACAAATCTTGTTCATGACCTACAGATTTAGCATTTTTTTTGTATTTGCTTAAAATATTTTTTGTTAAATCATGATTAAATAAATAATTTGATACAATGACTTTAAATTTTTTGTCTCGTCTTGGATTTTCTACATCAACTTTTTTGTCACCAATTTGCATATCAATTAAAGCGTTTTTATTGCCTGATTTTGCAAACTCTACGTCATTATGAACAGTATACTTCATGCCGGCTGTTCTTAGCACTTGAGGGTCTTTGTTTGTAGTCAAAATCGTACCGGACATTGCATTCAGAACATCTACTAAATCTTTTTCGTTCATTTTAACTTCTTGCATGTTAGTATTAAAAGGTAGCATTGAGAACTTCACATCATAATTTGTAATTGCACCTTTTACACCGCCTCTAACTGTTGCAGCATTGAATAAAACTACATCAGCTCCTGTTTGTTCTTTAACAGCATCGGCAAATAAATTTGATAATGGATTTTCTTTAAAACGTTCTTCGTAAGTATTAGCAGGTGTGTAGTCAGTTGCAGTTTTTGCTAAAACAACTTTTTTGCCTAATTCTTTATCCATTAAATTTTGCGCAATTTTTGAATCTTCAAATATATTCAAATCGTACAAATTATTTTTAATTTTGTCAGTTTTTAATACGCCTTTTTCGTCAAAAACTACATTCAAATAACCTGCATATTTGTTTAGACCTGCCGCTTGAGTAATAATTACAGGTTCATTTCGTTTTGACATCAACAAGTTAAGTTTATGAGTTCCACCTTTATCTTTTGTGTTTACACCTTCTATTGTAGTGTGAGTATGACCACCTACAATAATATCAACACCTTCCGTTTCACGTGCAACTTTTAAGTCACCTTGTTCTCCGTAACCCAAATGAGAGCACAAAATAATCTTGTTTATACCTTGTTTTTCAAGCTCTTTTGTTTCTTTATTAATTTCTTTGATTGTATCATCAAGATTTAATGGTTTAACATTATTTTCTGTTTTACCAATGTAAGAATTTACAGGTGCAGTACCAATTACAGCAAATTTGTGTCCACCCTTCATAAATACGGCAGATCTAACAATTTTTTTGTCCTTAAGTCTTTCCTTTAAAGGGCTATCATCATCAATTTTCAAATTACAATTTACAGTTTTGAAATCAGCATTCTTTAAGGAGTCAGCAAGAGGTTTTGAACCGCCAGCAAATTCGTGATTACCCAGAGACAATGCGTCCAAATGCATCATATTAAACAACTTAACCATTAACGAATTACGTTGCTTATCTGCACCAAACAAACAATCCCCCGCAGCCAAAGTCATGCTCGGAGTTGTTTTGTTCTCTAGTTTGAATGTGTCATGCGCTGTTTTAAATTTAGCTAAATGATTTACATCACCGTGCATATCGTTTGTGTAAAAGATACCTAATTCAGCTTCTTTAGGATTTTTTACACCTTGCGGTTTAAACACATTCAAAGGAGCATTCGGATTAATTGATTTCATTACAATAATACCTTATACACACACCTTTATACTATGTTTAAAACATAAAAAGAGAAAATATTGCGCTTATTTAAACATTTGTAAACACAAAATATAACGTCATTTAATCACATTGATGTTTTGTTGACCAATTCAAATCGTTACAGTGCAAGTAATCCATATTGCCAATAGATAACACCCAACTTAAAGCCGAATAATCAGGACTCAGATTTTCTCCATTAATGGTTACCACATCTAACCCGTCATCAACTATTTTGACATCAAATATATCTACACCTTTTTTAGATGGACCTTTTACACCATCTACATCAAAGTAAACATTAAATACATCACCTGTATATATAATAGCCACCGCTCCAGAAGGTAATGTAAATGCGGCAGCAGCATCAGAGAATGATTTTCCGAATGTTTTATCCTCAATTGAACTACCATCATATTCAACATATTTTTTAGATGAGTTATGGCATTTAGTAATCTCATTTCCACAATTTGTACCCATTTTTACGTATTTTGATAACTCATCAACAATAGCTTTTGCTTTAGCGGCGCTTGTTGTTGCACCTGCATCATCAATAATTTCCTCTAAAGATTTGTTTGCCAACATTCTAGCAAAACCCGAATCAAGTTCATTATAAGTTGTTTTTGTCAACATTATATATTTGTCTTCATCTACATTTTGTGACAAGTTTGGCAAGGCAATAGCAGCCGTTATACCGATAATCGCTACAACCAACAAAACCTCTGCTAGTGTAAATGCTTTCAATTTACTATAAATTGTGTTTAATTTCATATCGCACCTCTTTAATTTATCGGTATTTTAGCATTTATTTTTTTTTCAGTCAATTACAAAATAAAAAGGCGGCAACGCAATTGCGTCGCCGCCTTTTTTCAAAACTAATTATGCTTGTTTTTGCATTGTTTTAACTTTATCGTCCATTGAGTATTGTGGGCAATATGTAGCTAAATCATTGTATTTGATTGTAATTCTGTTATCTTTTGGCATTGAGAAATCAACTGTACCTTTTTTAGTTAAGTAATTAGTAAAGATTTCTTGTTGTTCACCAACTTTTTCAGAAGTTGCTTTGTATTTGTCTAAAATTGGTTTTGAATAATCTGCACAGAATAAGTATGAGTCAAATGCAACTTTTACTTTTTTGTCAGTGCTTGGATTTTTTGTATCAATTGTAGCTGTAACATTGCCTTTTTCATCTGTTAATTCTAATTTTGTTAAAGGAGTTTTGCTACCAGCTTGGTCGATTGTGTATTTCATGCCAGCAGTTCTTAATAAAGGTGGATCAACTTCGCCAAAAACTTTTGCTGATGTAGCGTTTAATAAATCCACAACATCTTTTTCAGTCATTTCTGCTGCTACATAAGAGCTGTTGTATGGTAACATTTCATATTTCAAATTGTAATTAGAAATTTCGTTATTAGCGCCACCTTTAACTGTATTTGTTGCAAATAATACACCTTGAACGCCTTGTGCTTTGCCTTTTTCTAATACAGCATCCGCTAACATATTGTGAACAGGGTTTTCTCTGTATCTTTCTTCAAATTCACATTCTGGGTCATAACCATTTGTAACATTTGCTAAGTGTTGTTTTTCGCCTAAAGTTTCAACCATTAAGTTATTTACTTTTTTATCTTCTGCAAAATCTGCAACATTTGCTAATTGATTTTTGATTGAATCAGTTTTGATAACACCATTCTTATCAAAAACAACGTCTAAGAAGCCAACTTTTTCATTCAATTTGCTTGCTTGAGTAATAATAACAGGTTCGCCTCTTTTTGATTTAACTAAATTTAATTTATGAGTACCACCTTTATCTTCTGATTGAGCACCTTCAATTGTTGCGTGAGAATGACCACCAACAATAATGTCGATACCTTCTGTTTCTCTTGCAACTTTAAGGTCAGCATGCTCGCCATAACCTAAGTGAGACAACAAGATAATTTTATTAATACCTTGTTTTTCCAAGTTTTTAGCTTCTTCGTTAATAGCTTTGATTGTTTTATCAATATCTTTAACCCTAACGCCAGCTTTTGCATCTTCTGTAATGCCAACTTCAGCATCAAAAGGAGAAGCACCAATTACTGCAAATTTATGTCCACCTTTCATAAATACAGCCGATTTAACTAATTTTTTATCTGCAATCCTATCCTTTAATGGACAATCTTCACCAATTTCTAAGTTTGCAGAAACAGCTTTTGCATCAATATTTTTCAAGTTTTCAGCCAAGCCTTTAGACCCTGGAGTAAATTCGTGATTACCTAAAGTTAGCGCATCAAACTTCATCATATTCATAACTTTTGAAATAAGTCCGATTCGTTGTTTATCTTTACCATAGAAACAATCCCCAGCAGTTAAAGCTAATGTTGAATTATCTTTGTTAGACTTTTCAAAAGAATCTTTTGCTGATTTCAATTTTGATAGACGGTTGATGTCACCGTGCATATCATTTGTGTAAAATACGCTTAATTGAGTTTCGCCAGCTTTTGTATTAGCTATTTGTGGCTTAAAAAAGTTGTTGATACTTGTCATTTAAGTATAAAAATTCCTATGTTGTGAGTTGATATATTAATAAAGTTATGATTTTGCATGAAATTGCCCTTTTATGTAAATCATGTTAACAAATTTTAAGCCTCATTTTATTTGTTTGTGATATAATATACCTAAAGGAAGATATAAGGAGAAAATGAATGTTGACAGTAAACAAAAAAGAACGTAAATCAATCCGTGTAGCCTATGGTAAAGCATTAGCTGAAGTAGGTAGAGAAAATAAAAACGTAGTTGTTCTTGACTCAGATTTAGCAGGTTCAACTCAAACAGCAATCTTCGCAAAAGAATTTCCAGACAGATGGTTCGATTGCGGTATTGCAGAAGCAGATATGACAACAACAGCAGTTGGCTTAGCAACAGTTGGTAAAATTCCATTTATTTCTAGCTTTGCAGTGTTTGCAACAGGCAGAAACTATGACCAAGTTAGAAACGGTATTTGCTACGCTGGTTTCAACGTTAAAGTTGTTGGTACTCACGGCGGTATTACTGTTGGCGAAGACGGCGCTACTCACCAATCATTAGAAGATGTTTCTTTAATGCGTGGTATTCCAGGAATGCAAGTTTTAGTTCCTTCTGATTGCGCTGAAATGAATGCGGCTGTAAAATATGCAGCAAATCACTTTGGACCTGTTTACATTCGTGTTCCTCGTTCAAATGTACCTGATGTATTTGAAGAAGGTCACAAATTTGATATGACAAAAGCTGTTGTATTAAAAGAAGGTAAAGATGTAACTATCGTTACTAACGGTGAAACTACTGCTGAAGTTATTGAAGCATCAGAAATACTTGCAAAACAAGGCATTGATGTAGAAATAGTTCACATGCCAATGGTTAAACCAATGGACAAAACAACAGTTATTGAATCAGCTAAGAAAACAGGGTTTGTAATCACAGTTGAAAACCACTCTGTAATTGGTGGTGTTGGCTCAGCAGTATGTGAAGTTCTTTCTGAATCTCACCCTGTACCAGTCCACAGATTAGGCGTTCAAGATACTTTCGGTCAATCTGGTGACTTCGACAATTTGATGAAATACTATCGTTTAAACTCTACTGAATTGGCAGAAGATATTACAAAATTAATGGAATTAAAATAACATGATACAGTTACGCTCGGTAACAAAAAAATATAAAAACAAATACGCCCTAAAAAGCGTAGACTTAGATATTTTATCAGGTGAATTTGTATTCATCGTAGGTAAGTCTGGTGCTGGTAAATCAACATTGATAAAAATGCTTTACAAAGAAGAAACACCTTCTTCTGGTACTGTAATTATCGGTGGTATCAACATCGCAAACTTACCTCCAGAAAAAGTGCCTAATTTAAGACGTTGTATGGGTATTGTATTCCAAGATTACAAATTACTTCAAAATCAAACTGTATATGATAATGTTGCTTATGTAATCCGAACATTGGGCATCAGCTCAAAAGAGGTTCATGCAAGAGTTACAGGGGCACTTAAAGTTGTAGGTCTAATTGATAAAATGAAAGCTAGACCTAGCGAACTTTCTGGTGGTGAACAACAACGTGTTAGTATCGCAAGAGCTATCGTTAATGGTCCACCTCTTTTGATTGCCGACGAACCTACTGGTAACTTAGACCCTAAAAACTCATTGGAAGTTATGCAAATTCTTGACCAAATTAATCAAAGAGGCATTACAGTTATTGTATCAACTCACGACCAAAACATGGTAAATTACTTTAGAAAACGTGTAATTACGCTTGATAACGGTGAAATTATTCGTGATGTTCAGGACGGTACTTATGAATAATTCAAAAGCCCAAAAACTAAAAAAGAAAGTTAAAAATCATATTCCAAAAGACTGGTTGACAGAAATTAGAATTGTTTACCGTATGTCTGTTGAAATATTTAACGATATAAAACGAACAGGTTTAATCAATTTGGCTATAATTACAACCATGGCTGCTATTTTAACCTTGTTTGGAGCTTTACTTAGAACAACTCTTTCAGTTTCATCATTTGCGCATGAGTTAGGTAATGTGCTTGAAATTTCTGTATATTTAAAATCTAACGCAGATGCAAACATTGTTGCAGAAAGAATTAAAGAATTCGATCATGTTGAAAAGGTTAAGATTATTCCAAAAGAAAAATCTTGGTCTGATTTAAAACGTGAGCTTGATATATCTGATATCGACAATCCTTTACCTGATACATTACACGTAAAGGTTGACAAACCAGAAAATACAAACGAAGTATTTAGCAAGATTAAAGCTCTATCGGTTGTAGAAGATATGAGTTATGCACAAGACCTAGCGAAGAAAATTCAAGTCTTGAACAAGGTCGTAAACACTACAACAGTAATCGTTGTAATCATTGTAGCGATACTGACAATAACGATTATTAACAATACAATTCAACTTGTAATCCAATCAAGAAAAGATGAAATCGAAATCATGCGTCTGATGGGCGTAAGTAATTGGTATATTAGAATTCCGTTGATTATGCAAGGTGCGTTATATGGTTTTGTCGGTGCACTTATTGCATTAATCCCTATTGATATTGTACAAAATATGTTGAATAATATTCACAAATTCTTTGTAATTCCATCACCTGTATTTGCAGGAAACATCGTAATTGTAGCAACAATTGTTATGGGTATTGCGTTTGGTGCTGGTGGTAGCTTCTTATCAATCAAAAAACACTTACAAGTATAAAAATGAATAACGAAACAACTAAACTTATAAATAATTTAAAGAATGTACCTGCTATGCCTAACGTGGTTATACAGGCATTGAATATTGTCAAAGATCCTAATTCTAGCATCAAAGATTTAGGAGATATAATCAGCTATGACCAATCTTTAAGTTTAAAGGTTTTAAACCTTGTTAATTCCGCATATTATGGATTTGCACAACAAATTACTTCAATAACAAGAGCCTTAGCTCTTTTAGGTATGAATCAAGCAAAAAACATTATTGTTGCAGTTGCAATGAAACCAATGTTTTCTTCTGAAGAAAACAAAGACCTTTGGAAACATTCAATCACAACAGCAGTCGGTTGCGAATATATAGCACAATACTTAAACATTATGGACTCAGAAGAAGCCTTTGTTATTGGCTTTTTACACGATATCGGAAAAATCATTCTAAACATGCAAGATAAAACCATTTGTAACAAAGTTAAAGAATTAGTCGCAAATGGTAGCGACATAATTGAAACTGAAAAAATGTTCTTCGGTACTGACCACGCAGAAGTTGGTGCAGAACTTTCTAAAAAATGGCAACTTCCTATCTTGCTAACAAACGTTATAAAATATCACCATACGCCAAACTTAGCATCTGTACCTAAAGAATGCTCTTTGGTGTATCTTGTTGATAAATTAACTCAAGATAATTTTAACGGAGATATAAATTACGACTACATAAAAAATCTAAATCTTAAACTTGACCAACCTTCAATTTTAAGAGATAGTATACTAAGAAAAGCAGATATATTAATCAGTGAATTATCATCATAGAAGAGGCAAATATGTATTCAGGAACAAACATTATTTTAGTAACTAATAACGAATCAATGATTGGCTTATTAAGCTCTGAATTAGTACAACTTAGAAACATTGATAGTATTTTAATCAGAAATTACCAAAATACCTTGGAAACAGTTGAGTCTGAAAAGCCACAAGCAATTATTATTAATTGCCAAAACTCAATGGAAGAACCATTCTGCCTAGACTTAATCAAAAAAATTAAAGAAATATCTTCTATTCCAATTATTTTGTTGGTTGAAAGCTATAATCCAACCTTCATTAAAGTTGCTAATAAAATTGGTATCAGCGATGTTCTTTCAATACAATACGGCAACTCTGAAATCTTGATGAGAACTATTTGGAGTTTACAAAAAAATGAACTTCGTCAACAACATAAAAAATATGAAAAACTTTTAACTCAACTGAACGCCTTCGATGATAAAACAGGTTTCTATACACCAAAATATAGCGATAGAGTTTTTCAAAACGAAATCGACTATTTAAGAAATAAGGGTATTGACGGTGTTTTTGTTGCTCTTGAACCTAACAAAAATTCAAGATTGCAACCAAGTATTGATAATATGATTGATACAATTAAAAGCAACACACGTGCAACCGATACAGTTGCCCAAACAAAATCAAAAGATACTTTTTATTTGTTACTTGAAAACACAAACCTAGAAGGTGCAATGGTTGTATGGAACAGAATTAACAAAGCAGTTGGCGCAGATGAAGCAATTTGCGCAGTTGTTTGTCCTGTAGAAAATAGAGATTATGACGAAATTGAACAAATATTGAAAGAAGGCTTAGAACTAGCTAAAACCTCACCAAACTTTTTACACATTGTACAAAGTTCTCAAAAAAAAAATGACAATTGGCTAGAAAATAACACACAATCTCATCAAGCAAGTTCTAAAGATTTTAAATTATTTAGACAAGTTTTTCACAAAAAAGTGGGAAAAATTGTCAAACCTGCAATAGAAGAACTTATTGAAGAATACAAAGATGTTTTATTTAATACAGAAACACCTTTTGTAGAAACTGATGATAGTTTTTCAGTTAAGTTCGTAAATAAAAGACAAGAAAGCGAATTTAAACTAACTCAAAAATCTAATTCCATTGAAGTTGAAGCAATTCACAATGGTTTAGATAGTCCTGAAAATAAAAATTATACAATAGGTTTAAGTGATATTACAACAAGAGAAATCCAAAATGAATTTGAAGATTTTATCTTGGATTTCAAAACTTGCTTATAAGTTCAAAGTCTAATTTATTTTAATTAGAACCCTCCTAATACAAAACCACCAGACGTACTAGTGTCCACTACTGTTGTTATAATATCATCATTGAATGCACCAGCAGAAATAGATGCAATGCTTTTATATGTATCATTAAATCCTTCATCTGTTAAATATCCAAAAAAGACATTTCTAGACATAGCTAAAGTATTTTGTTGTTTTGCACCTTTTATACTAAAATATACTGCTACAGAAGGGCAATAATTAGCGCTAATTGAAGCAGAAGCCATAAGACCTCTTCTGCCTATAGAAGTGCTTGGTGTACAATTCGGCTTATTAGCAGATACATCACAAAAAGCAATTGCAGTACCATCATTTAAGATTGCAGTAGCGCACTTTGATGAATCATCTCCAGGAACTGATGTAACAACACATCTCCACGCACCCGCGCAGTTCATTTTACCCATTAACATAAAACAAGGCGAACAATTTGGATATAAAGGAGTAAAGTAAGGTTTGAAAGTTGGAGTACCTACTGTACATACAAGCGCTCCTTTTTCAGTTTGACAAGTTTTTCCTTCATAAGATGTTTTAGCAGATGTATTTAAAGGATCAGCGAATGCACCTGTTGGAAAACATGCAGTAGAAGAACTTGTTTTACCACAAACATTAGTAAATTTCATATATTTTGCATAAGCATCTAAAAAAGCCATAGAACGATCCTCTTCATCACTTATACCTCTAACAACAGCATCTAAAGAACCTTTATCTTTAACTAAAGCTATAGTTGCAGTATCTAAAACATGTTGAACTTTTGTAGCTTTTGCGTGAGCTTCTTTTTGCATATATGTCTTTTTAACGTTTGGCAAAGTCAAAGCCCCAACAATTCCAACAATTGAAAGCGCAATCAAAACTTCTGCTAAACTGAAAGCTAATAATTTTTTCATACTAAAACACCTCAATTCAGTTGTAATAATAATTATTATATCGTATTATTGCTAAACATACAACCCTGAAAAACAAAAAGGGCGGAAATAAAATTCCGCCCTTTTATAAATATCAATTAATAATTAGTTTTCGCTATGAATTACAAAAAGTAATGCAACTACATCAGCAAAATCTTTTGGAATTTTATCGCCTTGAACACTCTTACTGTTACCACCAATATTTTTTTCGGTATTAATATGAACTTTTTGGTTGTCATAAGAACCTGTCATAATCTTTCCGTCTACGGCATTCATATTTCTGTTCAAAGATACGCTAAAACTTTTGCCTTTGTAAGTTCCGCTGTATACAACCTTGAAGTCAGAAACAGGAGACGGTTTAGATGAAATGCTAATTCCGTTTTCACCAATTTTCCCTGCATAACTGCCAGCACCACTAATTAGTCTTTCACGTTCTTCAACACTTACTTGCTTGTTACCAATTTTGCCTAAGTATTGATTACCAAGTTGCATTTCATTTTTTCTACGATATAACTTGAAGTTTTGACCACCAATATTACCTTCGTAACCTGGCTTGTCGTCAAATACAGTAGTTTTTCTAAATTTACTACCTTTATTCATTGAATTATCAAATGAATTATCAATAGCTCTATCAATATCAACATCATCGAATATTTCGTTAAATTCATCAACTTTTTGTTGATAATCAGTAAACGGATCAGATTGTGCATTTTTTCGATGAGCTTCACGAGCCGATTCTTTCGCATCTAGTGCTGCTGCTTTAATTTCATCTGCAGACATACCTGTTACATCAATTTTGTAATAATCAATATAACGTCTATATTGTTTTATTGCATCCTGACGTTCTTGTTGCTCCTTTTGGTATGCAACTCTTTTTGACTCCGATTTATTTAATTTTTGAGCTTCTTGTTTTTCAGCCTTAGTCATTTCAAAAGCAGGTTTGCTTAAAGCATTGTCCAATTTTTTGTTTTGTTTTTCTAATTGTCCGATTACAGATAAGTCTTTTTTTTCAGGCATTTTGTAACTTTCATCGAGTTGTTGCATAGGCTTGTTACCAGCGTTTTGTTTTTGAGATGATTTTTTGCTATAATCAACTTTTGTTTCTTTGGGTTTGTATTGATAATCACCAAAAATGCTACCCGACGGTTTGGCGGAATTATCACCTTCTAAATAACTTGGAACATTGTTGTTATTTTTCTTTTTCGGACCTTCTGCACCATTTAAGTTAATATTAATATCAACCATTTATAATATCTCCTATATATTGTTTTATCAGTATATCACACTTAAAACACGTAAATATAGAAATTTGTCTTAAAAATATAATGCCCATAACATAATAACATATAATATAGTTATTATAGCTTACTTTTAGACTTTTTAAATTCAACTTTACAAACTATTACAAACAAAAAACGTCTTTCTATTATAATTTACGTGAATTAATACATATAATTTTAAAATTTGAAAATAACGATATTATCTACGGCTTTAAGATTTTTTCTTCCACCAATAACAAGAATACTATCATTATTTATATCAATCATAGAAAAAGCAAATCTGCCAAAATTTAAATGATTGGTTGTTTTTGAATTAAAAAAAATAAATAGAACAAAAGTTGGAACAATAATAAAAACTATTAGAATGCTCCCAATTAATATATTTTTTTCACAAAAAAACTCATTCCTTGTTATTTATTACTCTCTAAAATAGGAATTAAAAAAGCCTCAAATGATTTTTCATTCAAGGCTTTTGAAAATTAGATGCTGGCATCGGGTTATCTTCCCAGGCGGTGGCCCGCCAAGTATTTTCACTGAAATGAGTCTTTACGACCGTGTTCGGGATGGGAACGGGTGGTTTCCTCACTCTTGGACACCAGCGAATTCTTTTAAATACGCTGTGCGTTGAAAGCTGCATAAAGATTAAAAGCGACTTGCGCAATTCATCTAACCTCTAAGTATAACCTAGAATTTAGGAAAAGCCCTCGTTCTATTAGTATCAGTCGACTGAATATGTTGCCATACTTACATCTCTGACCTATCAACCACGTGATCTTCGTGGGAACTTACTGACTTGTGTCATGAGAGATCTCATCTTACGGTGGGCTTCGTACTTATATGCTTTCAGCACTTATCCGCTTGGAACACAGCTACCGGGCGTTTACTCTTGGCAGAATAACCCGTACACTGGAGGTTCCCTCTTCCCGGTCCTCTCGTACTAAGGAAGACTCCGTTCAAATCTCTTGCGCGCATACCGGATATGGACCGAACTGTCTCACGACGTTCTGAACCCAGCTCGCGTGCCGCTTTAATGGGCGAACAGCCCAACCCTTGGGACCTACTACAGCCCCAGGATGCGACGAGCCGACATCGAGGTGCCAAACCTCCCCGTCGATGTGGACTCTTGGGGGAGATAAGCCTGTTATCCCTATGGTAACTTTTGTCCGATGAGCGATGGCCCTTCCATACAGAACCACCGGATCACTATATCCTACTTTCGTACCTGTTCGACTTGTGAGTCTCACAGTCAAGCTCCCTTTTGCTATTGCACTCAACGGTTGATTTCCGACCAACCTGAGGGAACCTTTGAACGCCTCCGTTACATTTTAGGAGGCGACCGCCCCAGTCAAACTGCCTACCAGAAACTGTCCCGTGCCCTGTTGTTAGAGGGATCACAGTTAGAATTCAAATTATTACAGAGTGGTATCTCAACGATGACTCCACAAAGGCTGACGCCCTTGCTTCAAAGTCTCCCACCTATACTGCACAATAAGAACCCGAATTCAATTTCAAGCTACAGTAAAGCTCAATAGGGTCTTTCTGTCCTGGTACACGTAATCCGTATCTTCACGGATAATCCAATTTCGCCGAGCCTCTCGCCGAGACAGCGCCCAAATCGTTACGCCATTCGTGCGGGTCAGAACTTACCTGACAAGGAATTTCGCTACCTTAGGACCGTTATAGTTACGGCCGCCGTTCATCGGGGCTTAGCTTCAGGGCTTCGAACCGAAGTTCTAACTCTTCCGCGTAACCTTCCGACACCGGGCAGGCGTCAGCCCCTATACATCGTCTTAATCGACTTAGCAGAGACCTGTGTTTTTGGTAAACAGTCGCTTGGGCCTATTCACTGCGACCCTATCACGCTTCAGCAGCAAGTGCTTACACGCTAGCAGGGTACCTCTTCTCCCGAAGTTACGAGGTGATTTTGCAGAGTTCCTTAGCGAGAGTTGTCTCGCGCACCTTAGTATTTTCTACCAACCTACCTGTGGCGGTTTACGGTACGGATACCGGATAATCTCGATTGCGAAGATTTTCTTGGCAGTGTGGATTCAACAACTTCGAGTCCGTAGACTCTCCTCATCACGCCTCAGTTTATAACGAAATAGCGGATTTTCCTACTACTTCTACCTACACGCTTAAACAGCAACTACCGATCTGCTGCTTGCCTATCCTCCTGCGTCCCTCCGCATCTGATAACGATTACCAGATAGTTCAGGAATATCAACCTGATGTCCATCGACTACGCCTTTGGGCCTCGTCTTAGGTTCCGACTAACCCCCCGCGGACGAGCCTGCCAGGGGAAACCTTAGGTTTACGGTGCATTGGATTCTCACCAATGTTTTCGCTACTTATGCCGACATTCTCACTTCTGCTTCGTCCATCAGTCCTTACGATCTGACTTCAACCTACAACAGAACGCTCCCCTACCGATTAAAGTAAACTTTAATCACGTAGTTTCGGTTATATGCTTGAGTCCCGGTGTATTTTCGGCGCGGAGTCGCTTGACCAGTGAGCTATTACGCACTCTTTCAAGGAATGGCTGCTTCTAAGCCAACCTCCTGGTTGTCGCAGCAACTCTACCTCCTTAACCACTTAGCATATATTAGGGACCTTAACTGACGTTCTGGACTGTTTTCCTCTTGACCACGGATCTTAGCACTCGTAGTCTCACTGCTAGATAGTAACATTACAGGCATTCGGAGTTTGACATTGTTTGGTACAACATTTCGCCGCCCGCACAAAACCAGTGCTCTACCTCCTGTAAGATAAATCTAACGCTGTGCCTAAACGCATTTCGGGGAGAACCAGCTAGCTCCTAGTTCGATTGGCATTTCACCCCTAACCACACCTCATCCACCGATTTTTCAACATCGGTTGGTTCGGACCTCCACGTAGTGTTACCTACGCTTCATCCTGGACATGGTTAGATCACCAGGGTTCGGGTCTATCTCATGTTACTTAACGCTCTATTCAAACTCGCTTTCGCTGTGGCTCCGAATGTCAACTTCTTAACCTTGCAACATAAGATAACTCGCCGGCTCATTCTTCAACAGGCACGCCATCACACTATTGATAGTGCTCTGACTGGTTGTAAGCTAACGGTTTCAGGATCTATTTCACTCAGCTTCTCACTGTTCTTTTCGCCTTTCCATCACTGTACTCGTTCACTATCGGTCACTGACTAGTATTTAGCCTTTCCACATGGTCGTGGAGGATTCAGACAGGGTTTCACGTGCCCCGCCGTACTCGGGATACTTTCAAGAGACTATTTAATTTCGTTTACTGGGCTATCACCGTCTATGGCTCAACTTTCCAGTTGAATTCAACTATTAAATAATTTTGTAACTCTTTGAATATGCTGCTACATATTCTGAAAGTCCCACAACCCCCTGTGCACAACGAATGCAGTCTATCACGTACACAAGGTTTAGGCTTTTCCAATTTCGCTCGCCGCTACTTTCGGAATCATTGGTTTATTTTCTTTTCGTTCTGTTACTAAGATGTTTCAGTTCACAGACTTTCCTCCTCTTGAACTATTGATTCATTCAAGGGTTATAAGGTTTTAACCTTACAGGGTTTCCCCATTCGGATTCCTAGGGATCAAGGCATTTTAGCAACTCCCCCTAGAGTATCGCCGCTTTACGCGTCCTTCATCGGCTGTCAGTACCAAGGCATTCTCCATTAGCTCTTTGTAGCTTTACCTAATACTGAGTTTGTCTTTCGATAAACTCAATTGTAGTTATCATTGATGATTTACGCATATCTTTTTAGATAACAGTATTTCTCAATACTTAAAATATCCAAATGATATTTACGCTTATAATCTTATGCAATTTTCAATGTACAATTTCAATGACGAGCATTGAAAGAGGAACAGCCTGAAAACATATACTTGAGATTAACTCTCCACCGATAATCAAAATGATTTAGTTAAAACTTATCGGTTTCATCAAGTTACGACCTTGGGATGAACGGTTTACATATGCAACCTAGAGTTGCTACCGTTTAATCTCCCTAGAAAGGAGGTGATCCAGCCACACCTTCCGGTACGGCTACCTTGTTACGACTTCACCCCAGTCACCAACCCTGCCTTAGGACGCTGCCTCCAAATGGTTAGCTTGCGCACTTCGGGCGTGGTCGACTTCCATGGTGTGACGGGCGGTGTGTACAAGACCCGGGAACGTATTCACCGCAGCGTGCTGATCTACGGTTACTAGCGATTCCGACTTCATGCACTCGAGTTGCAGAGTGCAATCCGAACTGAGACTAAGTTTAAGAGATTTGCTCACCCTCGCGGGTTGGCTGCTCGCTGTCTTAGCCATTGTAACACGTGTGTAGCCCAGGACATAAGGGGCATGATGATTTGACGTCGTCCCCACCTTCCTCCGGTTTATCACCGGCAGTCTCGCTAGAGAGCAATGCAGAAGTATACTGCTGCATGCAACTAACGACGAGGGTTGCGCTCGTTGCGGGACTTAACCCAACATCTCACGACACGAGCTGACGACAACCATGCACCACCTGTCTCTACTTTCCCCGAAGGGCACCTAACATATCTCTATCTCGTTAGTAGGATGTCAAGCCCTGGTAAGGTTCTTCGCGTTGCTTCGAATTAAACCACATGTTCCACCGCTTGTGCGGGTCCCCGTCAATTCCTTTGAGTTTCACACTTGCGTGCGTACTCCCCAGGCGGGATACTTATCGCGTTAGCTACGGCACTGCAGGGGTCGATACCCGCAACACCTAGTATCCATCGTTTACGGCCGGGACTACTGGGGTATCTAATCCCATTTGCTACCCCGGCTTTCGTTCCTCAGTGTCAATTACGGCCCAGTAAAGCGCTTACGCCACCGATGTTCCTCCTGATATCTACGCATTTCACCGCTACACCAGGAATTCCCTTTACCTCTACCGCATTCTAGTCTGCCAGTATCCGATGCCGAACCGAAGTTGAGCTTCGGGCTTTGACACCAGACTTAACAAACCACCTACGAACTCTTTACGCCCAATGATTCCGGACAACGCTTGCACCCTCCGTATTACCGCGGCTGCTGGCACGGAGTTAGCCGGTGCTTCCTCTGTAGGTACCGTCAAAATTCGTCCCTACTGACAGTGTTTTACACCCCGAAGGGCGTCATCACACACGCGGCGTTGCTGCGTCAGGCTTTCGCCCATTGCGCAAAATTCCCTACTGCTGCCTCCCGTAGGAGTATGGGCCGTGTCTCAGTCCCATTGTGGCTGATCATCCTCTCAAACCAGCTACTGATCGTCGCCTTGGTAGTCCATTACACCACCAACAAGCTAATCAGGTGCAGGCTCATCCTAGAGCACCGGAGTTTTCAAGATTGGTATTTCAACCAAGCTCATATGGGGTATTAGCAGAAGTTTCCTTCTGTTGTCCCCCTCTCTAGGGCAGATTTCCTACATATTACTCACCCGTCCGCCACTTTCCACTAGAGCAAGCTCTAGCTTCTCGTTCGACTTGCATGTATGAAGCACGCCGCCAGCGTTCGTCCTGAGCCAGGATCAAACTCTCCATTGTCAGAAAGTTTATGTCCATCGTTTATCGAGGCTAATCGATAAACTGCTCGACGTTGTTTTAACACTAGCTTTTGCTTGTGTATTTTGTCCTAAATCATATTTTGTTAGAATCAACAAGTATATTTAGTCGTTTTCAGCTATTCTTTTTTCAATGTTCAGTCTCTTTACTCGGCACCAATAAATTAAGGTTTATTGTGTCCTTAACATTACTTCTAATAAGTAATCCCTTCGGCTGGGTTTGGAAGTGGCAGATTTAAAATCTTTTCTAGGGCCATTCCTCTAATTCCTTAACGGTTGCTCTTGATTACGTTTTGTATTTCATTCGCTTCCGTACTTATTATGTTACAACTTCAATTTTTTTTGTCAACACCTTTTTTAAAATTATTTTTTATTTTGTTTACATTTCTTCAAAATTCAGTCATTTTGAAAAATTACCCGATTGGGTAATAGGTTAAAAACCAATAATATCTTAATTTTTAAAAAATTAGCGTTTGAAATTTATATTAAGTTATATTAACTATTTTCTTTTTTAGTTGTTCTCAATTAAACTATTTTTATCTAATTACATGAATATATATAAGGAGATATGACATGCAAATTAATAAAACATGCTTATTGCTTTCTGCGGGATTGGTATTATCAATCGCACCGGCATTCGCTGACGGCAATGCATTTACACCGTTAAATTTTGATGATACAGCATATTCTGTACCAAATACAACAAAGGCTAGTTCTACAAAATCAGCTGTATCGACAACTTCAGCAACATCTGGACAAGGATATGTTGATACAAATGCTGCTGGTACTCAAACTATTACTGGTAATGCTGATTTACAAGGCGCAATTGCTAAGATTGACACTGCATTAGAAGATATTCGTGCAGATCAAAATGTTTGCAAAGCTAAGTATGCAGACATTGATAACCAGTACAAATTCATCAAAAATGAACGTTCTAACATGAAAAAACAAGTTAAAAAGAACGAAAAACGCATTAAAGAATTGACTAGAGCAAAAGCAAACTTAGGCAAAAACGTTCTATAATAGCTTTTTAGTGATTTAGTTTAAAGCATGGAACTTTATGTTCCATGCTTTTTATATATTAAATATTTAGATGATGAAATTTGCACATATACATGTATAATATATATATACATGTCAAACATATTGGAAATTAAAAAATTAAATTTAGGGTTTAACACTGAAGATGGCTTTAGGCAAGCACTTTTTGATGTCTCATTAAACATCAAAAACGGCGAAATGCATGCGCTTGTAGGCGAATCTGGTTGCGGAAAGAGCATGACTGCCATGAGTGTTATCAAGCTATTGCCCAAAACAGCATCAATAAAAAGCGGAGAAATATTTTTCAAGGGTAAAGACATGCTAAAACTTGATAGCAAACATACTCGAGAAGTACGTGGGTCACACATTGCGCTAATTCCGCAAGACCCGATGACCTCTTTAAATCCGCTGTATACCGTTGGTAATCAGCTTTTAGAGATAATTAAGTTGCACCAAAACCTTAGAGGCAAGGATGCAAAGCAAAAAGCACTTGAAGCATTAGATATGGTTCAAATACCTTCAGCAAAAGAACGCTTTAACCAGTATCCACACGAGTTTTCAGGTGGCATGAAGCAACGTGCAATTATAGCCATGGCACTAGCATGTAACGCTGAGCTTATAATTGCCGATGAGCCAACAACGGCGCTTGATGTAACCATTCAAGCACAGATAATGCGTCTATTGGCGGACATCAAGAAGGAGTACAACACCTCTATTCTACTAATAACGCATGACTTAGCGCTTGTTAGTGAAAATGCCGACGAAGTTTCTGTAATGTATGCGGGCAGAATAGTCGAAAATGCCTCAACAGAGGAGTTTTTCAGCAACACTAATCACCCATATTCGATTGGATTAATAAAATCTATACCAAGTAGCCGAGAACAAAAGCTAACTATCATAAGTGGTCATCCACCTTCTATAATGGACAATATAGAGGGGTGTCGTTTCCACAATCGTTGCAAATTCTGCATTCCAAACCTTTGCGACAAAAAAGTTCCAGATTTAAAGCACCTTAACAGAACTCATCTTTCAGCTTGTTTCTTGAATTAGCTATTATTAAAGGTGTTTAAAGATATATTTTCAAAAAAGCCATTGTGCTACTGTCACTTAGGCTTTTTCAATTTTGTAAGTCTCACCTCTCTAGCCTTACAAGGATTTAGACCGTATAAACACTTACAATAAAAAACGTACGTAAAAATACGGACAAAAGTGCTTTTATAAGTGCTTTTATAATTTTTTATTCACATTTGTTAACAACTCATGTTTTTTTCTAAAGTTTAAATTTTGATTTGTCGATAAAAAAATTGTTAGAGTAAAATTTAAGGAGTTTATATATGGATATTCCCAAAACATTTCAATCACAAATTAAATCAAGAGTAAGTGAAGAATATAATAAAAACAAGTCGAACTTTGACACAAATCATGGTGAAAATGAAATAAAAAAAGAAAAGGAAAATCTTGTAGATAAAGTTGTATTAACTACAGTTGATTCAACTTCTTTTGACAAGTATGTACAACAAATGGAAAACGGCAAAGAAACTGTTGCAAACAAGTTCATTAATGCATTAGAAGAATTTGCAGACAAGTTTGCTGATGGCATTAAAAGTACAACAACAGAAGACGGAGAGTAAAACATTCTTTTAAATATAGAAGGCGCAGGCTTTGCCTGCGCCTTCTTGTTGCGACATTTAAAATTATTAAATTTAGTGGTGGGATTAGTCGTTTTCAATTTGGCATGGGGTGAAAAATATGCTATAATTGAAAAAAATTAGGGAGGAATATATGACAATTGAAGTTAAGCCATTAAACGCTATCGTTTATAATCAAGACATGGTAAATATGAGTGATGTTATTGCACCGCCTTATGACGTAATACTTGATGATTACCGCAATGAGCTTGAAGCACGTAGTGAATACAACATCGTAAAATTAATTTTAGCAAACAATTCTACTGATTTAACTTATGAAAACAACCGTTACAATGTTGCTTTTGCAAATTATCAAAAATGGCTTGGCGAGAAAGTTTTAGTAAAAACAGACAAACCATGTATCTTATATTTAATTCAAAATTACGAAAAGAACGGCAAGAAGATTTCACGCAAAGGTTTTATCGCACGCAACCGCATTGAAGATTTTGCAAGTAAAAACATTCTGCCACACGAATACACAATGGGCGGGCCAAAAGCAGACCGTTTGAACCTTACTAAAAAATGTAAAGCTAACTTTTCTCAAGTATTTTTAGTATATTCTGACCCCGAAAAACAAATTGAAAAGGCAATTGATTATACTCAAAAACCTTTCATTGACGTTACTGACGATTTAGGGGTACAAAACATCGTTTACAAAATTGACGACGAAAAGACTTTATCATTAATCGAAAAAGTTTTAAGTGACAAAACATGCTTAATTGCAGACGGTCATCATCGTTACGAAACAGCAATGAATTACAGAAACGAAATGAGAAAAACAGTTTCAAGCCCAACAGGCAACGAGCCTTGGAATTACGTTATGAGTTATTTCACAAATCTTGAAGATGATTTATTAATCTTCCCGACTCACCGTATTTTAACTCGCTCAATCAATTCCGCAGATTTACTTGGAAAAGTAAAAAAATACTTTGACGTTGAAGAAATCTCTTTTGACAATCAAAATAAATTGGAAATGAAATCAAAACTTCTTGAAGAAATCGAAAAATCGTCAAAAGAAAGAATTTCAATGGGGTTATACCTAAAAAATGTAAGTAAATTTTACCTATTAAAACTTAGAGAAAATGTTGACTCAATACTTGATGAATACAAAGTTCCAGACGTATTAAAGACATTAGATTTAATCGTTTTACATAAGGTTATTCTCTCAAAAGAACTTGGTTACACACAAGAAGAACAAATGGCTCAAGACGGAATCCTATACATCAAGCAAGAATCTGAAGCATTTGATATGATTGATGATGGTAAAGCAAATGCATCGTTCATAATGGCTTATCCAAAAATTCAAGACATAAAAAAAATTTCAGAAGCTGGTGAGCGCATGCCTCAAAAATCAACATACTTCTATCCAAAATTGTTATCTGGCATTGTGATTAATCCGCTTGAATAGGGTTTGTCAGGCAATGCCTGACCTACATCATCACAACATTCGGAAAACAAATGAGATTCTGCACAAAACATTATGTTTTAATAAAAAGAGGTGCGAGCAAAGCTCGCACCTCTTTTTTATTTATTCTTTTCTCACATTATGCTTGAGTTTTTGTTGGAGTTAATTTTTCACTTAAGTATGCAATTGTTTTTGGGAAGTGTTGTTGTAAATATTGAGTTCTGATACCTAAAATATCTACAGTTTGGTATGTGTTCATTAACGCATTTGTTTCTGCAATTGTTTCTTCACGACCTCTATCTGGTTGACCAGCAACTGCTTCTTGTTCGATGAAGTAATCAACGTGATTTCTTTCGTTTGTTGGAAATTCTTTTAAGAAGTTTTGTCTTTCTTCTTCATAAGTTTTTTTGAAAGTTTCGTCTTCGTGAAGTGTATTTAAAAGTTTTACACTTGTAGCTTCACCTTTTTCATTTAATTTTAAATCTACAAATTTACCGCACATATCTGTAGAATGACCTAATTCATGTAAGAATACAAATGGATCATCAGAAACATTTAATGTTGAAAATGCCATTATATCTTCACCCATTTGATAAATTCCAGGACTGCAATATGAGCCTAATTTATCATCAATATCTTCAATTTGAACAGTTGTGTTTGCTAAGTTTAGTAATTCATCTCCAGGAATTTTCTTTAACATATTAACAATTTTTTGTTCACTTGCTTCTACTTTTTCCGGATTATTTCTGTCTTCTTTACCTTTTGGAACGACGAAGTTTTTGATTGGAATATTGAAGCCATCATTTTTTTGTTCGTCTAAAACATTTAAAGTTTTAGCTTTTTTATCGTATTCAATTAAGTACGATTTATCATTTCTTGAAGAACGATATTTGTTTTCTCCTAAAACTTCAAAAGATTGAGATTGTTTCATCAAAACTTTACCGTCTGGTGAAGTTATTTTATAGTCAACAATTCTGTTACCTTTAGGGTCATCTTCATATCTGAATTGAGTTCTTGTCATATCAACAGAACGCATGTCTTTTTCAATTAATGTATGACCTGTTTTTTTATCAACAGTTGCTTTTGAAATTTGTCTTGTTTTACCGTTTGGAAATTCATATTTAACATTAAACATGCCAGCAACGTCAGATTTTTCGTAAGTTTCTTTTCTAATTAATTTGCCATTTTTATCACGACGAATTTTAACGGCTTCAGTCATCATAGGATAACCTTCCTTTGAAAACTCAAATTTTGTTTCATTAAAAGTATTTGTTCTAAAGTCGTTTGTCATGACTTTTTTGCTAACAGGTTTACCTTTAGCATCAAATTTTAATTGAATATTTTCTTGTTCTAAAGTATTCAAATCCTTGTCTAAAAGTCTTAGTGTAGAGCCGTTTTTACCTAACGATTTCATAACATAGTTATTTTCTTTATCGTAAGCACATCTTCTCAATGTAATTTTTTTAGTGTCGCTCATTGTCATTTCTTTAGACAAAGATAAGACTTTACCTGCATCAAGATTATCCTCCACCATCAAATCAGAACTTTCCTTGTCCAATTTTAATGGAGTCATTTTGTTATACATTTTAGCAATTTTATCCAACACATTATCTTTTTTCTGAGCAACTTTAGTTTCAGTTGTTCTTTCAAATGTATCAGGTTTTTGTGGTGCTAAATAAGGTTTTCTTTCTGCACCTTTGTTTCCATCAACTTTTCCTGTAAAATTAACGTTTAATAAATTTTGAATATTCATGCCTTAATCCCTAAAAATATTATAAATTATTGTACCGATATCTATTAAACACAAACAAACATGGAAAATTGCTCAATCTACACTTATTTTTTTAAGATTGTTAAGAAAATTTATAACAATACTGTTAATATAACATTGCAAAATAATTTCAGATAAAATGCAGGCGCAAGCTCCGCTTGCGCCTGCAAAAAACTTTTTGACTAAAATTTACTTTCCTGTTGAACCAAAACCGCCTTCGCCACGTGATGTTTCAGTCAATTCAGTTACAACCTCTATTTTTGCTTGTTCATATTTTGCAATTACCATTTGCGCAATTCTTTCATCTGGTAAAATTGTGTATTCTTCATTTGAAATATTTACCATCGGAATACAAACTTCACCTCTGTAATCCTCATCAATTGTGCCAATACAGTTAATTAATGTAATTCCATGTTTTATAGACAAACCTGAACGTGGACGGACTTGCGCTTCATAGCCGTGTTCTAATTCAATTTTCAAACCTGTTGGAATTAATTTTCTTTCTAAAGGTTTTAATGTTACAGGTTCTGAAATTGCTGCGCATAAATCCATGCCCGCAGCACCGTCTGTTTTATATTCTGGTAACACTTTATTGTGTGCTAATCTTTCAATCTTTAAAATCATTTTCCTATCTCCTTTTTATCCCTACAAAAATGATAGCATAAAAACTTTTGTGTTATAGTATCACTATGGTCAAATTGAAAATTTCAGCAACATTAGAAGACTATCTTGAATTTATTTACGAAACTGTTGAAGCTAAATCAAATATTAAAGCCATAGACATCGCAAATAAATTCGGCATTGCTAGAGCCTCTGTTACAGAAGCCCTTCAACGTCTTGAGCAAAAAGGCTACATCAAATACGGCAGATACCAACCCATTGAACTTACTGCCGAAGGTATCAAATTAGCCAAAGAAATTATTTTAAAACACAACACTTTGTGCAAATTCTTTAGCTCTGTTCTTGAACTTTCTCAAGATGAAGCCGAAACTAATGCTTGTCGTATTGAACACATTATCACTCCGACTGCGTTTAAAAAAATTAAAGAATATGTTAAAAATAATAATTTGTAATTTTTATTTTATAAGCGAAGCGCCGAAGGCATTGCCTTCGGCGCTTCATTATTTTATTTAAAAACTTATGCTTTTAATTTATTTTCGATTTCAGCAAGAACTGCATCAACCTTATCAAGGTTCTTTACTGCACCTTGAGCGAATTGTGGACGTCCACCGCCTTTGCCTTCTGTCGCTGTAGCAATTTCTTTTACGATGTTGCCTGCGTTTACACCATTTTTAACAAATGTGTCTGAAACCTTTACGAATATTGAAGTGCCAGCAACCACAACAATTACAGACTCGCCAAGTTTGTTTGCAAGCATTTCAACACCTTCCTTTAATGCGTTTGAATCCAATTGTTCCATTTTTTGTACGAACAATTTTCCGCCAGCAACGTCTAGTGCCTTTGATGCAAACTCTTTAAATTTGTCCTTAGCTTGTGCTGATTTTACAGTTGTAAGTTCTTTTTGCAACTCTTTGTTTTCTTCCATAAGTTTGTCAACACGAGTTTCTACTTCATCAAAGTGAGCTTTGAATTTTGTTGCCAATTTATCCATTGCGTTTGCTTTTTCTGTCAAATAATTCAAAGCAGCTTTTGCAACTACAACCTCAATACGTCTTGTACCTGCTGCGATTGCAGATTCAGAAACAATTTTTGCAAGTCTTAATTGACCTGTGTGTGAAGCATGACAACCTGCACAAAATTCTTTTGAAATATCGCCGATTGATACAACTCTAACTTCGTCCTCGTATTTTTCGCCAAATAAAGCCATTGCACCTGTTTGACGAGCTTCATCAATGTTCATAACCTTCGTTTCGACAGGTATATCTTCTGAAATCCATTCATTCATCAAATCTTCTGTTTTTTGAATTTCTTTTTCTGTCATTGCTCTGTCAAAAGTAAAGTCAAATCTCATTCTGTTTTCTTCAACTTGAGAACCTGCTTGGTGTACATCGCCTGTTAATACGTGCTGTAAAGCTGATTGCAACAAGTGAGCAGATGTGTGGTGAACTTTAATTTGTCCTCTGCGTTCTCTATCAACAGTTGCTTCAACACTTGCACCAATTTCAATTTCACCATTTACAAGCTCGCAACGGTGAACAAACAATTTGTTTACCTTAAATGTTGTCAAAACTTCTAATTTCATTGACTCGTTTTCAATTACACCAGAGTCACCGACTTGTCCACCACATTCTGCGTAAAATGGAGTTTTGTCTAGAACAACATCTACGTAACCTTCACCGTCTAAAGTTTCAAGAATTTTTGCATCACATTCTAAATCCGTATAGCCGACAAAGTTTGTAGCGCCAACTTTTTCTTCAACTTTTGCATATTTGATATCGCCAGTTACAGAAATTTTTTGAGTTGCAGCTTTTGCACGGTCTTTTTGCTCCTTCATTGCAGCTTTAAAGCCTTCTTCATCAGCTTTTAAACCGTTTTCTTCTGCAATTTCTTTTGTCAATTCAAATGGGAAACCAAAGGTATCATACAATTTGAACGCACTTTCGCCGTCGATATCTTTTTTGTTGTCGATAAATTCGTTCAACAATTTGTAACCTCTATCAAGAGTTTTGTTAAAGCGTTCTTCCTCTTTCTTTATTGTTTCAACGATTTTAGCCTTGTTTTTAATTAAATCAGGGTATGCTTCGCCGTAATTTTCAACAACAACGTCAACTAATTTATATAAGAATGGTAAATCCATGCCTAAAATCTTGCCATGACGAAGTGCACGACGTAAAATCATACGTAAAACATAGCTTCTGCCTTCGTTTCCAGGAATAACGCCGTCGTTAATCAAGAAGGTTACACAACGAGCATGGTCTGTTATTATTCTTAAAGAAATATCTGTTTTGTCTGATTTTTTGTAAGGTACGCCACTCATTTCAACAACTTTGTCTAAAATTGGACGAAGTAAATCAGTTTCAAATGTAGAGGCAACGCCTTGGCAAACCATAGCGATACGTTCTAAGCCCATGCCAGTATCAACATTTTTCTTTTCTAATGGAGATTGGTTGCCTTCTTCATCTTGATATAATTCTGTAAATACTAAGTTCCAAATTTCAACCCAGCGGTCACATTCGCAAGTATCAATGCCGCAATTTGGGTTATCACATTTGTATTCTTCACCTAAATCATAGTGAATTTCAGAGCAAGGACCGCAAGACCCTGAAGCACCAGGAGGTCCCCAGAAGTTATCTTTTTTGCCTTTGCGTTTGATACGTTCTGGTGCAACCCCAACACTGCGCCAAATGTCATAGGCTTCATCATCTGTTTCAAAAATTGTAATCCAAAGTCTGTCTTTGTCTAATTTTAAAACATTTGTAACGAAATCCCATGCCCAAGGAATAATTTCTTTTTTGTAATAATCGCCAAAAGAGAAGTTTCCTAACATTTCAAAGAATGTGTGATGGCGAGGAGTTCTTCCTACGTTTTCAATATCCGAATCTTTACCGCCCGCACGAGCGCATTTTTGACAAGAAGTTGCACGAGCAGGGTCGTAAGGTGATTTTACGATACCTAAGAATATTGGCAAAAATTGTAACATGCCAGCAGTTGTAAGCAATACTGTTGGGTTATCAGGAACAAGTGACGAACTTTCAACAATAGTATGTTGGTGCTTGTCCTTGAAAAAGTCTAAATAAAGTTTTCTAATTTCGTTTCCTTTTAACATAAAAATTCCTCTAAATACTAACAAATTATATAAAAATTATACCCTAAAAATTTTATACTTGCACAGAAAAATTTTGTGTGGTAGAATTAACACATAAGAAATTCAATATGAATTATGCGTCTGTAGCTCACTAGGTGAGCGAAAGCGAAACCTCAGTGGCTTGTCCACATTAAAAGCCAGCTGAGCGTAACAAAAATTAAATAGAAAACAAAACATGCGTCTGTAGCTCAGCTGGATAGAGCATCTGCCTTCTAAGCAGAGGGTCGCGCGTTCGAATCGCGCCAGGCGTAAATAATAAAAAAGGATAGCCAAAGGTTATCCTTTTTTTGTGATTGTCAGCGATGAGAATGCGTTTTAAAATTGAAAGAATTGATTATTAGAAAATCATTATTTATGGTACAGACCAATTGCTCTTTCTAAATCACTCACAGACTGTTCATATTGAGTTAGTGTCTGAATATATCTATATTGCGTATTTATATATGCTTCTTGAGAATTTATAGGTATTAATATATTACTTTTTCCTTCTTTAAAACTTATTTCTGATTTTTTTACAATCTTTTTAGCATGAGGAATTAATTCTTTTTCGTAGATATTTAATGATTTAGCATTTGCAATTACACCGAAATACGCATTTTTAACCTCTTGTTCTATTTTTATTTTTATTGCATCTAAATCATTTTCATATACTAGCTTTTGAGCATTAACTTCATTTATAACACCTTGTTGACGATTGAAAATAGGCACACCTAATGACCCCATTACAAATGTACTATTTCTTTTTGTATTTCCAGTAACAAAATCAGCACCTACAGTCATTTTTAAATCTGGTACTATATTTGAATGTGCAAGTTTTAATTTTTGATTTTGAACTTCAATATTTTTTTCTATTGCTTTAATTTCTGGACGATTTGCATACGCATATTCAATTAATGTATTTATGGTTTTGTCATTTTCTACCATTGATGTTGAAATATTAAATTCTTTCATCAAATCTGGTGGAGCTAGTACAATAGTTCTATTTAAATGCTTTCCAATGTTTGCAGATAAAGAGTTAAATGCCTCATTTAATTCAAGTTTAGCTGATTGAATATTATTTTTTGCATTTATCACAGTTATTTCAGCTTGTAAAATATCTAAATTTTCTACATTTCCCTTTTTTTCTCGTTCTTTTGCAATTTTTTCTAAGTTAGTTATTGTTTCTAAAATTTCTCTTGATGCTAAAAGTTTTTGCTGAGCATTGTATGTTTGAATATATGAAGAACGAACTTTTGAGCGAACATCAAGCATTGTAGTTATAATTTCTTGATGAACAACTTCTTTTTGCATTTTTGCTAATTTAATTCTGCGAGAACGCTTATTACCAAGTTCTATGGTCTGCTCAATACCAACACGAAAAGTATCTTCTGCAAAACCGTTATCTGAAATTATATTAGGATTAGAAAGCAACCCCGCTTGTAAAATTTGAGCATCACTAATCCCTAATTTTGCCCGAGCTGCTTTTAATGTTGGATTATTTAAAACTCCTAATTCTATCGCTTTACTCAAGGTTATTGATTTCAAATTTAATGTAATGTTTGCATTACTATCCTCAACAATAGCGCAACATGTTTGTACAGAAAATTGAATACAAATTATTAAAAAAAATATTTTTCTTTGTATACTTAGCATATAGCATTATCCTCAACAGTATTAGTCTATATTGCTAGGCAAACATTGTCAATAACTTCACTTTTTATTTATGCCCAATCTTCAAACAAGCTCTTTGAGTAGTCCATACTTGGATTTGAGTTGAATTTTTCCATTGCAATTTCTAATTTTTCGAGAAATTCTGTTTTGTTTTTACAATTTCTCAATTCTTCCAAAGACAAAACACCGTCACCGTCTGTATCAGCTTGTCTTAGTTCGTCAAGGTTTTTCATTGAATTTTTTGCATTAATTTTTGCATCTAATTCTTTATCCGCAGAACAAACGACTAGCGTTTTTCCGTTTTCGTCTTTCATTTTTGGTAATGGCAAAATTATATAGCTTGAATTATAGCTCTTATTAAATTCTATACCTGATGTCATTTTGTCTCCTCTCCTACAATTTCATGGTTACACATGGCAAATTCAAATAAATCCTTCAAAATTCGTATTTTTTTAGCAAAAAGCATGGCTTTGTTAAGTTTCAGACATATTTGCAAAAAACATGTCAATTTTCTTCTACGCTTTGAGTTTATCATTATAGGTTAGTTTAAATTAGGGAATACTGTGATTAATTTAATAGGTTTAAAAAACGTAGTTAAACCTGCAAAAACTCAATATAATTCTATCAATAGTTTTCGATACGCAAATATAGATCAAAAACCAGATACTTTTGAGCGCTCTGATTTTGCGACCTCTCCTATTAGTTTCACAGGAAAATCTAACCGATTAAAAGAATACAAAAAACTCACCGAGGACTTAAACAAAACCGCACAAACAGCCCAAGACTCTTTAGACAAGCAACTTGCAACTGAAGGTTGGTCTGGCAAAACAGCTGATGCAATCAGTATTCTTTGGAACTCTAAAAATAGAGCCGTACTTGTTCAAGCTGACATTGACACCTACAAAAACCAAGTAACAGAGCTTGATGCATCTATCAAAACTGATTCCTTCAAAGACAAGTTCAAAGAGATGTTTGAGGTAGATTACAACCCTTCAAATATTGTTCGTTACAACAAAAAATCACAACAACTTGAAATAGCCTTAACTTCAAGTTGCATAGCAAAATACACCGAAGAAAAATTATCAAAAAACATAGATATATACAACAAAAATTCTGGAAAATTACAAGATTACACTGAAACTAGAATAAACCCTTATGCCCAAACAGGCAGTATTCCAACCTATAACCACACAACCACTAAAGACGAAATTTTTGAAAAAATGGAAAACTCTTTAGTCGAAATTTTGGGTGATAAAAAAGTTTTAGACGTAATTCTATCATCAAACGGCTTAGACTGTGAAAAGGCAAGCAAGGAAGACAAATACAAAATGTATGGATATTTGTCTAGCTTTATAGTTGAATCTTCTAAAGCTACCGCACAAAAGAGTTTGAAAGGTCAAACCTTAGCGCAAATAAAAGCGGACAGTGACAAGTCTTATGAAAAAGCCTTCGGTACTAAAAACGACATCATTAAAAGAGTTGACAAATACAACTCATCTCAAAAAACAGGAGCAGCTTGTGTCGAATTTGTTGCAAACGTAGTTTTAAATACTCTTGGTCCAGGCTCTGTTTTTGGAAGTTGTCTATATAGCGCCGGAAAATCTATTGCCTTCGACATTGCAAACACCAAAACAAAAACAGTCGACAGAGATTTAGACATAAAGTCAATCGTTGTAAACGCAGGTTTGAGCGGAGCAAGCGGTATCGTTAATAGAATTATCGTAATAAAATATGCAAGTGACGTTGCCACAAAAATTTTAGGCGGAAAAACGTCTTTCGACAATTTCGGTTCAAAACTTGTAAAATTTGTCGTTGATGAAATTATTAGCAAAGAAGGGGTAAAACTTCCAGCTTATGGCGTTGAAGAAATTGTTAAAGCCGTTGTTAAAAATATGGTGGGACTAAAAAAAGAAAAAGATACTGGCTTTAGCCAAAAAGATTTGGAAAACTCAATGGTTATTGTAGCAAAGGCGATGACTTATTTAACAAGCGAAAAAAGTAGTGGTAAATTAGATAACAAATCACAAAAAGAAATAGTCGCTCAATTAAACAAACATATTTCTACATCAATGAAAAACAACAATGAATTTAGCACTTGGTAAAACAAAAACAAATCTTCTCTACAAGAGCTATTGAACCAACTTGTGAAAATTGAGTTTTCTTAAATTTAAAACAATATTACAAAAAAGAGGAGAAATTTCTTTCCCCTCATTTTACTATTAAAACATTTTTATTTTAGCGGATATTTCTCTAACACGAACGCTATATCTTTATCACCTCTGCCAGAAAGGTTTACAAGAATTTTTTCGTTTGGATTTGCTTGAGCTAATTTTATTGCATAAGCAATCGCATGAGAGCTTTCCAACGCTGGAATAATTCCCTCTAATCGAGAAAGTTCGTAAAATGCAGAAACAGCCTCTTTATCGTTTACAGTCACATAGTTTACACGTCCTGAATCGTGCAAGAAACAGTGTTTTGGACCAACTCCAGGATAATCTAAACCGCTTGCAACAGAGTATGCATTTGCTGGGTTTCCTTCTTCGTCTTGCAACAACAAACACTTAAAGCCGTGTAAAATGCCTTCCTTACCATAGGTAATGCTTGCTGCATTTTCGCCTAACTTTTCGCCTTTACCCATTGGTTCAACACCATAAATTTTTACAGAATCTTCGTTTAAAAATCCGTTAAAAATACCGATTGAATTTGAGCCACCGCCAACACATGCAACTACGTGATTTGGCATATCTCCTGTCATTTCAAGTATTTGTCTATGCGCCTCTTTGCCAACAACAGTTTGAAAATGCTCCACAATCATTGGAAATGGGTGAGGTCCAACAACTGAACCGATTGCATAAAGAGCTGTTTCATATTCTTTTGAATAAGCAATAAAAGCCTCGTCAACTGCTTCTTTCAAGGTCATTGTTCCGCTTTTTACAGAAACAACATTAGCACCTAAAATTTTCATTTTTTCTACATTTGGTCTTGCTTTTTGAATATCTACTTCACCCATGTAAATATCACACTCAAGTCCTAAAAGTGCTGCCGCTGTTGCTGTTGCAACACCATGTTGTCCTGCTCCTGTTTCAGCAATAATCTTTTTCTTGCCCATTTTTTTTGCAAGTAACGCTTCACCTAAGCAATGATTAATCTTGTGTGCACCTGTATGGTTCAAATCTTCACGCTTTAAATAAATTTCTGCGCCATATTTTTCTGACAAGTTCTTTGCAAAATACACAGGACTTGGACGACCTACATAATAATTCAACAAATCATTTAACTCTTTGTTAAAAAGAACATCATTTTTTAATTTTTCAAAACATTCAGTAATTTTTTGAAATTCTGCCTTCAATCCTTCTGGTAAAAATTGTCCGCCGTAATTACCGAAAAAGCCTTCTTCATTAGGTAAAATATTAGTGTTTGTGATTGTTTGTGTTTCCATTTTTAGAATCCTCCATAAAATACTTTGTAATAACCGAATTTTTATCCTTAAGAATTTTAGAACCACGAGTAACCTTGCAAAGAGACACATTAAGCTCTTTTACAATGTCTCGTTGAGTTCTGCCTTCTGCCAACATTGACAGGATACGCCATCGTTTTGACAAAGTCGCAAATTCAGATTCAGAAAGCATTTCCTTTAAAAATGCCATAAGTTCTTCTCTTGAACGAAGTTTCAATATAAAATTTGTAATTTCTCTAATGTTACTGTTCATAGAAACAATATAAATCAAGGTTTTGTTTCTGTCAATAGTAACATTATCAGAGCATTTACATTTTGTAACAATTGGCATTTAAACAATCCACTCTGACACGATTCGAACGATACTGGAAGTTTACTGACCGTGCGTGGCTTGTCCACATTTGGCGTCGCACGTGAGAATTGTTTTTTTAGGACAAAAAAAATACCCCTGACACGATTTTTCTTGAACATCATCAAAAAAAATCTTGGTTTATTCGGGGTGGCGACGGAGTAACGTCCGACCGCCACCTAACGGGTTCGCTCACTTCGTTCGACTCCACCCTACCGAAAAACCGCCGAACGTTTAAACATTCTCATCGTATGGCAAAAGTAAACTAGAGGGGACTTGCTGGAAGCAAGTCCCCTCTAGTTTACCCCTGACACGATTCGAACGTGCGACGCCTTCCTTAGGACGGAAGCGCTCTATCCAGCTGAGCTACAGAGGCATTTTATTTGATTACTTCTATTACGAATAAATCTTTATTTTTCTTCTGAATTTTCTAATTTTTCTATCAAGTCTAAGCAAATTCCGACTTGCACATCTGTTGGTGACATTTTCAAGTACTCAAGCGCATCATGAATTTGTTTATTTTTATCGTACCAACGTCTAAATACATTTATAAATTCACTCAAGTCATTATCTGTTATTTTTATGCCATAACCTTGAACTTTATCAATAATAAAATCTGCGCATTCCAATTGTTTGTCCACTGGGGCTTTCTCCATCAAGCCTACCGCCATACAAACCGTTGGATTTAAGTCATACCATCTTTTTGCTGTTCTTTTTTCTTCAGTCATTTAAACCTCGTGTGAATTTATATTTTCAGTTTACAACATATTTTATTTAAAATCTAGTCTACAATTTTAATTATTTTTTTATTTAAATAAAAAGTCGCAGTTGGCTTTGTCAACTGCGACTTAAATTTATACTCAAATTTTGAAATTAAACAACGCCTTGCGCCTTCATTGCTTCTGCCAATTTAGAGAAAGCTGCAATGTTTGCACCTGCAACGTAGTTATTGCCTAGACCATATTCTTCTGCAGCATCTTTACAAGATTTAAAGATATTAGTCATAATTCCTTCTAATTTTTTATCAACTTCTTCAAATGTATAATAGAATCTCATTGAATTTTGGCTCATTTCAATTGCAGAAGTTGCAACACCGCCTGCGTTTGCAGCTTTTGCAGGAGCAACTAGAACACCATTTTCCAAGAAATATTCCGTTGCGTCTTTTGTACAAGGCATATTTGCACCTTCACCAACTGCTATAACACCGTTTTTCACCAATTCTTTTGCAGAGTTTAGTGTAACTTCGTTTTGTGTTGCGCAAGGAAGTGCAATATCTACTTTAATTGTCCAGATTGGAGAATCTGCAGATGTTCTTTCCATATATTTAGCGTCAGAATGGACTTTCAAGTAATCTTTAATTCTACCACGTTTAACTTCTTTAATATCTTTGATTGTTGCTAAATCTATACCGTTTTCATCATATACACAACCATTTGAATCGCTCATCGCAACAACTTTACCGCCCATTTCTTGAACTTTTTGGCATGCATAGATTGCAACATTTCCAGACCCAGAAATAGAAACAGTTTTGCCTGCAAATGACTGATTGCCGTTTGCTTTCAACATTTCACGCATGTAGTAGCTTAAGCCAAAGCCTGTTGCTTCTGTTCTTGCTAAAGAACCTCCGTAAGATAAGCCTTTACCTGTTAAAACACCACCTTCATAAGCGTTTCTAATTCGCTTAAATTGACCGAACATATAGCCTATTTCTCTTGCACCTGTACCGATATCGCCTGCTGGAACGTCAACATCTTGCCCAATATGTCTTTGCAATTCAGTCATAAATGCTTGGCAAAATGCCATGATTTCTCTGTCAGATTTACCCTTAGGGTCAAAATCTGAACCACCTTTACCACCACCGATTGGCAAACCAGTCAAGGAATTTTTAAAAATTTGTTCAAAACCTAAAAACTTCATAATACTTTGGTTTACAGTTGGGTGCAATCTAATACCGCCTTTGTAAGGACCAATTAGAGAGCTATATTGAACACGAAATGCTCTATTTACGTTAACTTTACCATTATCATCAACCCAAGACACACGGAATGTAATAATTCTTTCGGGTTCAATCATTCGTTCTAATAAGCCTAATTCCTCATATTCTGGGTGTTTTTCAACAACTGGTTCAATTGTCGTTAAAACTTCTTCAACAGCTTGTAAATATTCTGGCTCATTAGCATTTTTCTTTTTAGTTTCTTCTAAAACTCGTGCAACATAATTATTCATAAAAAATCTCCTTCAATAATATATAAACAATTTATATCACAGAAGAAGATTTTTTTAAACTAAAATTTTATCGTGCTACGGGTCTGCTTTCATCAAACAACTCCAAAGTCTTAGGATAATGTTTTTGATTTTTAACTGGTTGTTGTGGGGGACGATTTCCATACATTGGAGGTTTATTTCCGTAAGCCATTGGAGGTCTTTGTCCGTACATCATTGGTGGACGATGATTTCCATACATTGGAGGCAAGTTGCCATAATGTTTTTGTGGTTGCATATTTTTATAAGGTGGTGGCGGTGGCATTTGTCCATACATCATCGGCGGTTTGTTGCCATACATTGGTGGACGTTGCGCATAGTTATTTGCAGGGCGATAAGTTCCATACATTGGTGCTCTATATTGTTGGTAATAATCTTTTGAAGCTGCAATTACAACCGCTGACATTACGACAAAAACAGCTACTGTCAAAATTAAAACTTTTTTCATGCATTTCTCCTTTTTTAATCAGTTAATTAATATAATAATGATAAATTTTAAAAAGTGCTATCTTTTTTAGAAAATATATAGAAATGTTAAACAGAAAGATACTACACTATTACAGTATGAGAAAAAATTTTATGCTATGATAATCAAAAAAAGGACGGAAGAATGAAAAATATATGTGTTTATTGCTCTGCAAGCAATGGTTTAGATAAAAGTTATCACTCAGACGCTCAAAAAATGGGTGAATTACTTGCTGAAAACAACTACAACTTAGTTTATGGCGGTTCTGACTTTGGTCTTATGGGCGAGGTTGCAAAAGCAGTAAAAGGTGGCGGTGGTAAGGTTTTAGGTGTCATGCCAAAAAAACTTTATGAATTTGTTAAGCACGAAGGCGGAAATTGTGACGATTTCATTTTGACAGAAGAAATGAGAGAACGAAAAGCAAAAATGGACAACAATGCCGACGCCGTAATCGCACTTGCTGGCGGATTTGGCACTTTAGAAGAAATTTCAGAAATTCTCGACCATAAAATTATTGGCTACAACACAAAACCTGTAATCTTTTTGAACACAAATGGGTTTTACGACAAACTTTTTGAATTTTTTGAACACATAATCAACGAAAATTTTGCTCGACAAGGCGTTCGTGAATTGTACTATTTAGCACAAACTCCGGAGGAAGTAATTGAATATTTAAAAAATTACACACCTAACGAAGCGCCAAATTCAGTTGAAGACATTTACGTAAACAAATAAAATGGTTTCCAATTTAATCAACAACTACATAAAAGATTCGCTTATAAATGGCAAAGTGACACGATTTAACAAAACTATTATTAATATTTTTGTGTCTCAAATCGTTGCCCCATTAAGCATGAGTGAAAAACAAGATTATTACAACGCAATTTCAAATGCAATAAAAATTTGGAACGAGTACGCACCTGTAAAATTTCAACAAATAACATCACCTCAATGTGCTGATATAGTAATAAATTGGAGTAAGGTCGGAATAAAATTAGAAGGTATGTGTAAGTTCAGAAGTATTATAGCTTCAGAAATTAAGGCTATTACAATTGATATAGGCTTACCAAACCCTAATTCACCTAAAAGAATTGATAATGCAACCATATTACACACGATTTTGCACGAATTGGGTCATTCACTTGGACTTGGGCACGGTGTAGAGGTTGATGATATTATGTTTGTACCTCACCAAAAAACTTTAAACAAGCCGAGCGAAAATGACATCTACGTTTTAAACACATTGTACAAAAATCAAATAGGGAACAATTTTAACCAAATTACAAGATAGTTTTGTAAACAAATGTAACGGAAAGCTCTCAAACCCTTAAGTCTACATGGTTTTGTGCCGATATTACGAATGTAAGGAACTTGATAAGGAGCTAAATTATGGGAATGTCAGCATCACAAGCAAGGTTATTGTCTATTACATCTCGTATGAATGATATTGAGTTACGCTCTCAACAAATTTCTAATACGAAAATTCGTCTTGCAGACGAATCAGAACAAGTTGCAAACGAATATACAACAGCATTAAATAAAACAAAATTAACATACACTGATTACTCATCAGGTCAAGCACAACAAGTTGATTTAACACCTAAAAACTTATCTCAATTTGGTTATAAATTAATCAACAGAGAAACAAACGAAGTATTTTCTGGTAACGTTGATGCCGCAACTATGTATGAAATGGTTGAATCAGGTCAATTCTACATTGGTGAAGGCGGAGAAGAAATAGAAAAACTGATAAACGAAGCACCAAAAGGTAATGGTGGCATTCGTTATCAACCTAAATGGGTTGCACACACCTTCGTTACTGATGCGAAAGAAATCACCGTTTCAGGTAATACTCAAATGGCAATCACTTCTGACACAACAGATTTAGCAAAGGCAGAAGCTGAGTACAACGCTAAAACAGCTAAAATCAACGCAAAAGAAAAGAAGTTAGACCAACAAATGAAAGAAATGGATACTGAACACAGTGCATTAAAAACTGAATATGATTCTGTTAAATCGTTAATAAGTGATAACATTAGCAAATCATTCCAATTATTCTCATAATTGAGATAATTGATATTCTAACAAATAGAGCGCCGTTTCTTTTGAAACGGCGCTCTATCTATTGTAAGGCATTGCCTGACCTACACGACTATTTTTATCTTAAATTCAGTCATACAACATTATGTCACCCTGAATTTATTTCAGGGTCTCATTGTTTTTTCGGAAAGATATTGCGATGCTGAAACAAGTTCAGCATGACTCAAAAGTAGACTAAGTGGTATAGCGTAAGATTTTGTTAGTGCTAAAATATTTTTGAAAAGAGGTATTTATGCGCAACATGCTTGTCGTTATTGACAGAATTGAATTAAAATATTTTGAATTTAACAAACTTGTAACTAATTTTTGGATGGTTAAGGGGCTTTTAGAAAATAGTATTGAAACCTACATTACAACCATTGACAACCTATCGTTGAAAGACGGCAAGGGGCATGCAAAATGTTTCAAGACTTACGAAAAAGACAGCGACATTTTCTACGAAAAGAATGCAGAAGATTTTTGCATAGAAGACAAATTTGAAAAAGTTTTCTTCCGCCCAGATCCCCCTGTTGACAACGATTACATAAGCGCAACTTACATTTTTGACTTTGTTGACAGAGCGAAAACCCAAATTATCAACGACACAACCGCAATAAGAAGTTTCAACGAAAAACTTCACGCAAATTTATTCCGTGAGTTCATGCCTGAAAACATTGTTACCGCCTCAAAAGACGACATTGAAAATTTCTTAAATATTCACAAAGAAATTATTTTAAAACCATTAAACAACTGCTTTGGGCAGGGTGTAATGTACCTAAAAGCAGGTGACAAAAACACTTTGAGCATAATTAGAACTCTAACTCACGACGGTAAATCGTTTGCTATGATTCAAAAATACTTACCACAAGCGCAAAACGGAGATAAAAGGGTTTTAATTTTGAACGGCGAAGTTTTAGATGAATGTGTTCAAAAACTTCCAACAAAAGATGATTTTAAATTTAACACACATTCTGATGAATTTTTGAAAAAAGCTATATTAACAGCAAGCGAAAAAGAAAAATTCACACAAGTCGCTCAAGGCTTGAAAAAAATTGGAATTCAAATGGCAGGATTAGATGTTGTTGACGAAAAAATTATTGAAATAAACGTAACAAGTCCTTGCTATTTTATTAAAGAAATTAATACACATTTTAACACGCATTTAGAGGAAAAAATAAACACGTTTATGCTAGAAAAATCTTGTGTAAAAGTTTGTAAATAATTACGCAAGGCTCTAGCAATATTTTTTATTACACACATTGAATAAAGTATGAAAGTTTCTGCACTCAATGTTGTTAAAAATACTCCTCATGTGTCAAATGTCAAACCTTTGAAAATGACTTCACCTATTAGCGTGCAGAAAAATGCAAAAGCCTCTGCACTTGAAATGATGGGTATTTACAACAAATCTTTAGTAAATTTTAAAGGTTATTACGGAGACCAACAACCTGCCAAAAAACTTTTTTGGATATTAAAAGGTAACAACGATGTTTACGAAGATAACGAAACAAAAGGTCATTTATACAAAGGCGGAAACACAGGTTGGAAAAAATGGGTAGATACAAACCCAGAAGATTTATTGAAGCGCTCGCCAATGGACGCAATTCAATCTATTTGTACTCTTAACAAGCAACCAAATTGTTATCCAGGTATTCCAGCGTACATTCCAACACCAAACTACGGTGACAAATGGGGACGTCGAGCTAATTATATAGAAATCAATCCTCGTACTGTTGCGCTAACCGAAGGCGATAAAAAGAGCGAAGGCTTACTTAATGTTATGAAGTTGCTTCCTGCAATACCTCCCTCTGGCAAGAGTAACGCAAACTGTATAGTTTTATCTCAATTATATCCTGCAATGTACAGAGAAAATGACGGCAGAACAGGTCATTCTTCACTTTACACGGTTGATTTACATTCAGGAATTTCTAAAAATTTAACCTCTGACAAACTTTCTCGTGACGGTCAAAGAATGGGTGACGACGAACAAGTTAAAGCCTTCAACGACATGGCACATTTAAGAGGTTTAAAAACAGGTATTAGAATGCCACTTTCGGCAGGTCAAATGACAGTAAAAGGCGAGCCTTTCGATTGGTATAAGCACGAAAAAGCCTACATTGATGCTTGTTGTTGGGCTGTTGATTTAGGATTTGATGCAATCTTCTTTGACAGCGCAAAACACGTTGGCAATTGGGACATGGGTAATTATTGCGGTTCTGGAGCTGTTCCAAACTTCAACCAAATGCAATATATAACCCAACAAATTCGCTCAAAAACAGGCAGAGGTGACATCGCATTAATTGGCGAAAAATGTGATATGAATCCTCGTTTCAAAGAAATGGGCTTAACTGCTGGTAACGATTGGGGCAGAGCTGACGATTTCAATAATGTCCTTCACGAGTATGACAAACAAAGTTGGAACGACGAATATGCCGCAGGACCTATAATTTCAGACGACAATGATCGAGGTGGAATGCCTTTTGAACAACGACTAAACAGAATTAAAAATGCACTTCACGCATATCGTAATCCAGGCTGGAAACTTCCTGTCTATATGCAAATGCACGACTTATTCCCTCAATGCCCTTACTCAAACACTCACGATTTAATGGAGAACGGTGAAAATCGCTCAACATACGGTGATGTCGCAAGTCATTACAATAATATTTTTAACACTTCTCAAGCAGCAAAAGATTACAGGTATAATGTTTACAACGAATTTTTAAGCACGATGTATCAATAAGTTTTTTTGTAAGGGGCGGAGCCTTCGGCTCCGCCCCTTACTTTTATAATTAACTACTTGTCGAATATAAATATATTTCTGATTTGCTCATAATATTTTGAAAAAAGGAGCATATTATGAGTTTAAAAATGTTGATTTTTGATTATAAAGATGCAGAAAAGAAATTTTTTAAAAGACACCAATTTCACGATTTTGATATTGAATTCTTTGAAAGCAGTTTAAACGAAACGACTGTGGGGAATTTACCACAAGAAATTAAAGATACAGCAAGCGTTATAAGCGTTTTTATAACCTCTGAAATTACACCAACAATTTTAGAGCAGTTTCCTAATTTGATGATTATTTCAACTCGTTCTACAGGCTATGACCACATTGATATTGATGCTTGCTGCAACAAAAATATAAAAGTATTGAATGTAGAAAATTATGGTGCTCATTCGGTTGTTCAATACACTTTTGCGCTAATGTTAGCACTTGTAAGGCGCTTAATCCCAGCCTTAAATGATTCTCATTCGTTCAAATTTGATACAAATAATTACGTAGGTAGAGAGCTTAATGCACTTACTCTGGGCGTAATTGGAACTGGTGCGATAGGTACGTCAGTTTGTAAAATTGCCCACGCTTTTGGAATGAGAATTTTAGCATTTGATTATTTGCAAAGACCTGAACTAACAAAAAATTATCACGTTGAATACACAGAAAAAGAAAACATTTACAAAGAGGCAGATATAATCACTCTCCATGTGCCTTTAACTAAAGAAACTCAACATCTTATTACAAAACGAGAATTAGCTTTAATGAAACATACCGCAATAATTATAAATACAGCACGAGGAGAGCTAATTGAAAGCGAAGACTTATATAATGCTCTTTTAAACAAAAACATTGCAGGTGCGGGATTAGACGTGACGGAGTGCGAAAAAATTAGTCTTGGTTATGGCGATATTACTGAAAAACTTGAAAATTCTGACAAAGAATGTATCTCAAAGGTAATTATTACAAGACGTTTAAGTCAATTAAACAATGTAATTATTACTCCACACGTAGCATACAACACTCAAGATTCAATAAATAGAATTTTAAGCGTAACTTTTGATTCAATAAAAGATTGTTTACAAGGAGGACACGCCAATCAAGTAAATTAGCATGTCCTTCTCTTTAACTACTTTTAACGTACCGACCTAATGTCGTCGAAATTAAACTTCAACGAATAATCTTTGTCCAACGATATTTGGTTTACCGTTATAATATCCAGCAAAGTAACCACCTTTTACAGGTCTGTTTTTTGCATAATTATTCATATCTACAGTTTTTGTAACAAATGGATTTGGATTAAATGGATTTGAATCAACTGGTTTTACAGCAGGAGTTGTAGTTGCAGGAACTTGTTGACGTACTGCTGGTGATGCTAAAAAATTATTGAATAATGTAATAATGTTGTTTGTGTTTGCCATAATGTAGACCTCGCTCGCTCTTAAAAATTTCTCTCTCTCGTGTTTTTTATTTAATGAGAATTTTTAGAAAGTCATATTTTTTGTCGAAACTTATCAAGAAAAATTAATATATCTTAATAAATCTCCTACTTTTTATGTAGTATAATTGTTTTATGAAAAAAATAAATCGTAAAAATGTATTAATTATTGGAAGTTGTGCAAAAGAATATGCCCTAGCAAAAAAATTATCTGAGCTTGATTGCGTTGAAAAAGTTTTTGTTGCAAGCGGTAATGATGCAATGAAGGAATTTTGTACTTGCGTTGATATCAGAGAAGACGAAGACGTTAAATTGTTAGAATTTGCAATGGAAAATTCTATTGACTTGACAGTTGTTTCAAGTGAAAAAGCTATAAAAGCTGATATTGCAGGATTTTTTGAAAGCAACGGACAACAAGTTTTTGGACCTAGTGCAAAAGCAGCAGAAATTTGTACCTGCAAATCATTGGGCAAAAAATTTATGTATAAATTGAGAATTCCAACCGCAAAATTTGGAATTTTTGAAAAACAACCACTCGCACTAGATTATGCGAGAAACGCTCAAATGCCAATTGTGGTAAAAACTGATGCACATAGAGAAATAAACGGAATGTTAATTTGCAGTTCTTATTCAATTGCAAAATCCTTCATTGAATAATCTTTCTTACGTGTATAACAGCGCATT
>ERZ1023839.10-NODE-10-length-89833-cov-15.671389_pt1 | contig 89833 bp, 90 predicted proteins | sample MGYA00380383_ERZ1023839 | MGnify/ENA primary metagenome ERZ1023839 (study PRJEB33179, sample SAMN07449065) | human gut metagenome | biome: Human-gut; feature: Human associated habitat; material: Faeces | host: Homo sapiens | place: India:Kasaragod | collected... | reverse complement strand
TTAATGTTAAAAAAAGAAGCTAAGTAGAAATTATTCATTTCCACTCAGCCCCTTTAAAAGAACGTTCTTTTTATAAAGTGTCTATTTTTACTTGACTACTTCATTACTGTTCTTTTTTACCTCATTGAACTTTTTTGCCGTTTCCGGCACTTTTGTTCAATGAAGTTATATAAAAACCTGTTTCTATATGTAAAAACAGGCTTCATATTCATAAATTAATTATTCTTTTTGTTATCTTTCATACTATCTAAAACTGTTCCAAATGAGGCAACTCCATTTAATTCAGCTGGTAAAATAATTTTAGTAGCTTGGCCATCAGCCATTTTACTAAGTGTTTCATAAGACTTTAATTTTAAGATAGCTGTATCAGGGTCTGCTTCTTTTAAAAGACGTATACCCTCAGCTTCAGCTTGCTTTATTTTTAATAAGGCTTCAGCTTCTCCTTCTGCTCTTTTAATTTTAGTTTCTTTTTCAGCTTCAGCTCTTAAAATAGCACTCTCTTTTTCTCCTTCAGCAATTAAAACAGATGATTTCTTTTCTCCTTCGGCTTGTAAAATCTTTTCTCTTCTTTCACGTTCAGCACGCATTTGTTTTTCCATGGCATCTTGAATATCTCTTGGTGGCAAAATATTTTTAACTTCGACACGATTTACTTTGATTCCCCATGGATCAGTTGCTTCATCTAAGATAGAACGCATTTTAGCATTAATAATATCACGAGATGTTAAAGTTTGGTCTAATTCTAATTCACCAATAATATTACGTAACGTGGTAGCTGTTAAAGATTCAATAGCACTAATAGGATACTCCACACCATAAGTGTAAAGTTTAGCATCCGTGATTTGAAAATAAACAACGGTATCAATTTGCATTGTAACATTATCTTTAGTAATAACTGGTTGGGGTTCAAAGTCCCTTACTAATTCTTTTAAAGTTACAACATTAGCAATTCTATCAACAAAGGGAATTCTAACATGAACCCCATTATGCCAAGTCGTATAATAAGAACCTAATCTTTCAATAACATATACCTTTGATTGAGGTACAACTTTAATACAAGGAATAACAAATAAAATAACTAAAATAAATAATATAATTAAAAATGGCATTATTTTTCACTCTCCTTTTTAGTAGTTGTTTTTTTACGTGTGGTACTTGTTGTCTTTTTTTTCGGTGTTGCTTTTTTAGCAGGAGCTTTTTTCTTTGGCTCTTCTTTTTTTACTTTTTCAACAACTAATTTAACCCCGTCAATTTCTTTAATAAGGACTGGTTCATTTTCTTTAATTGAAGTATTCGAAACGGCACTCCATAATTTACCATCTACTTTTACTTCGCCAATTTCATTTTTAGTAATTTTTTGAGTAACAATACCCTCCATACCAATGACTCTTTCTAAATTAAGTTTGGTATCTTCTTCTGTTTGATAATCTAATAATTTCTTTCTTGTTGCAATTAAAAAAACAATACCTAAAATCACAAAAACAGCAAATTGGATAACAAATGAGGAAACAAATAAAGATAAAAATAAAGTAATAATACCGCTTGCGATAAACCAAATAGAAACTAAATTCACGGTCGCCGCTTCTACTAACCCTAATAAAATAACAATAACTAACCATATCAACCAATGTGACATAACATAACACTTCCTTCCTCTTGATATTAACACAAAATTCCTCTTTTGAATAGTCATTTTACTCTTTTCTATGGTAAAATGGTAAGGCGAAAGAGGTGTATGATATTGATAAAATTTTATGATTTAAATAGCAAAACATGTCAGGAAACAAAAGAACTTGCACAAAACTATTGGATTGATATGATAGATCCTAATGAAGAGGAAATTAAAAGTATTTGTAATCTTTTAAAATTAGAAGAAATTGACTTAAAAAAAGTTCTCGATAAATCAGAACTTCCGCATATTGAGCAAGAGCAAAATGCCACCCTTTATATTTTTAATATTCCTTATGTCATTACAAATAATGGCAAGAAAAAATATCGTTCTTATCCTTTTGGTATCTTTTATCAAGAAAAAGGGCTTATCAGTGTTTCTTTAAAAGAACACCCTCTTAAAGAAGTTTTACAAAAAGAACTTTTAGGAGAAAATAATTGGCAAAATATGGAAGATTTTTCTATTTTCTTTATTGCTAAAACAACAGAATATTTCATTCGTTATCTAAATGAAATTCAAGAAGATATTATTGAAAAAGAAAAAGATTTAATCAAATCACCTAGTAATAAAGATTTAGAACGAATGCTTACCTTACAAAAAAGTTTGCTTTATTTTACTACCTCTTTACAAGGTAATGAAATGCTTTTAGAAAAACTAGAAAACAATAGTAATTTAAAAGAGACTTCTCTTGATAATTTAAAAGATGCTCAAATTGAAATAAAACAAGCAATTCGAATGGCTAGTATTTATAGGGAAATTTTAGAAAATACTATGGATACATATAGTTCTATTATTTCTAATAATTTAAATGATATTATGAAATTTTTAACTTCCATTACCCTTGTCATTTCAATACCTACTATGATTTCCTCTTTTCTAGGAATGAATGTTACTATTGGTGACTTTGCTAGTAATCCTTACTCTTTTTTACTTATTATTTTAATATGTCTTTTAGTTACGCTTTTAATTGTTATTCTTTTAAAAAAGAAAAATCTTTTGTAAGACTTTTCTTTTTTTGGTGTTATCACCAACCATTTTCGGCAATTTGCTGATTTCTTTTCGGTGATTTGATGGATTTTTGTTCGGTGATTTGCTGATTTTAACTCATTCTATAATGGCCAATGATGTCATTATGATGCTCTAGAATATCTTCCTCATAATATTTTTGAAAAGGACTAGCGTGATGAATAACAAAATTAATTCCGTGATGATTTCTTTTGTCAGATACAATGCCAATATGCTTTTTAAAGACCACAATATCGCCACCTTGCCATTCTTCTATTTTATGAATATCAGTTGTTAGACTAATCGCATTATAATCAAAATAAATCTTTAAATTTAATACTCTTCGAAAATCAATATTTTTATCGACGACATCAATATCATATAAGTTTCTATAGGCATTTATATGTTCATTAACAAGTTCTCTTAAATCATAACCAGCATCTAAAAAAGCAAAAGCAACGACATCAGTACACACACCATAAGAATCATCAGGATAACCACTCCTATAATATTTACTTTTATATTTAGGATGAGTTTTTATATAATTTCTAGCGTTCATTAAGATATCTGTTTGATCATCTACCCCATCATTATCTTGATCTATCAAACTAACATATGTTTTAATGCCAAAAAATTCATTTGTGTACTTTTTATGAGGTAGCAAATTAAAGTAATAAAGTAAGCATAAAAGAATTAATAAACTTATAGTAATAATACTTAAAATAATTAATTTTTTCTTTTTCATATTTCCTCTTATCTATTTAAAATTATACATAAAATTAAAGACAAGTAAACAATTATTAATAAGTTAAAAAATACCCAGTTTTTTACAACTGAGTATTTTTATTATTTCGTACGAATTGTGAAATTATCATTATTCACATCTACAACTAAAATATCATTAGGTTTTAAATCTTGTTCAATCATATATTTAGCAAGTAAAGTTTCAATGTTTTTCGTAACATATCTTCTAATTGGTCTTGCACCATAATTTTCATCAAATGATTCATCAATAACTTTTTGACGAGCTTTGTCTGTTAATTCTAAAGATATTTGTTTATCTTTTAAACGACTGTTAATTTCACCAATAATTTTATTTAAGATTGCTCCTACGACATCTTTATGTAAAGAATGGAAGACAATAATTTCATCAATACGATTGATAAATTCGGGACGGAAGTTATTTTTAAGTTCATTTAAAACTTTTTCTTCGGCATTATCTTCATTGTCCAAAATATATTCACTACCTAAATTACTTGTCATAATAATGATGGTATTTTTAAAGTCAACCGTTCTTCCTTGAGAATCGGTAAGACGTCCATCATCTAAGATTTGTAATAAAATATTAAAGACATCTTTATGAGCTTTTTCTATCTCATCAAATAAGACAATACTATAAGGATTTCTTCTTACGGCTTCCGTTAAGACGCCACCTTCATCATATCCGACATATCCTGGAGGAGCACCAATTAAACGAGAAACATTAAAGGATTCCATATACTCCGAACAATCAATTCGAATCATATGACGTTCATCATCAAATAATTCATAAGCAAGGCTTTTAGCCACTTCTGTTTTACCAACACCAGTTGGACCTAAGAAGATAAAAGAACCAATAGGACGATTAGGGTCTTTAATACCACTTCTCGCTCTTAAAATGGCATCACTTACTCTTCTTAAAGCATCATCTTGGCCAATAACCCTTTCTTTTAATCGGTCATATAAGTGAAGTAGTTTTTCTTTTTCACTGCTAACTAATTTAGAAACAGGTATTTTTGTCCAACGAGAAATGATACTAGCAATTCCTTCTTCATCGACAACATCAGATAAAATAGTACCTTTTTCTTCTTTACGAAGATCTTCTAATTCTTTTTCAAGTTTTGGAATCGTACCATGACGAAGACGAGCGCTTGTTTCCAAATCATAACTATTTTCGGCATTTTGTAAATCAAAACGAGCTCTTTCTAATTCACTCTTCTTTTGATTTATTTTATCTTTAATGCCTTTTTCTTCTTCCCATTTATGACGCATTTCACTTTCTTCTTTTTTCAAATTAGAAAGTTCTTCATCAATTTTCATCACTCTAGCTTTAGATAAATCATCTTTTTCTTTTTTTAGAGCTTGGCGTTCAATCTCTAAAGACATAATCTTACGAGTTAATTTATCAAGAGGTACAGGAACAGAATCAAGTTGCATCTTGATAGTAGCACACGCTTCATCGACAAGATCAATGGCTTTATCTGGTAAAAATCTATCCGTAATATACCTATCTGATAAGGTTGCGGCAGCCACTAGGGCACTATCTTTAATAGTAACACCATGAAATATTTCAAATCTTTCTTTTAAACCTCTTAAAATAGTAATCGTATCCATAACAGTTGGTTCAGAAACTAAAACTTTTTGAAATCTTCTTTCCAAAGCCCCATCTTTTTCAATGTATTTACGATACTCATTTAAAGTAGTTGCCCCGATTAAATGAATTTCACCACGAGCAAGCATTGGTTTTAACATATTAGAAACATCCATAGCACCTTCAGCCCCATTACCAACAATCATATGAATTTCATCAATGAACATAATAATGTTGCCATCACTTTTTTCAATTTCTTTTAAAACAGCTTTAAGACGTTCCTCAAATTCACCACGATATTTAGCACCAGCCACTAAAGCTCCTAAGTCAAGTTCCCAAATGGTTTTATTTTTAAGACTATTAGGAACATCTCCGGCAACTATTCTTTGGGCAAGTCCTTCTACAATAGCTGTTTTACCAACACCTGGTTCACCAATTAAAACGGGATTATTTTTACTCTTACGCGATAAAATACGAATAACATTTCTGACTTCTTCATCACGACCTATAACAGGGTCAACCTTATTATCACGAGCATTCTTTGTAATATCACGTCCATATTTATCTAAGACATTTTTTAATTCTTCATTATTTTCATTATACATATTTAAACCCTCCTTTTTAAACATCATTATTATATCTCAATCGTTAGCACTTGTCAATATAGAGTGCTAACGATTATTATAAAAAGGTACCTAACCGAAGTTAGATATACATTTTATTATTCATCTAAATTCAAATCTTTAATATACTCTATGTTTTCTAGAAACAATTACACGGTTTTCATGATTACAATGCGGATTGATAAACAAGGCATTCCTCTTTGGTTTCGTTGTTTTAAAGGCAATGAATGCCATGAAGCTTTTCAAGAAGAACTTATAAAAACAGGCATATCTTATGTTTCTGAATTATTTAATAATAATTTTGATTTAATTTTTCTTGCCGACAGATGGTTTAATCCTACTGGCATCATGGAACATATTAATTCTCTCGGACACACCTATGTTCTAGGATTGAAAAAGAACATAAAAGTATTACACTTTGACAAAAAAGAAGGACATAAAATCTGGAAATTTCTATCGGATTTGCCTAAATATAAATATCATTCTATTGCCTATTCTAATATAGAATTTACAGACAAAAAATATATTACAAATATTGTTATAAGTGATGCTGTTGATACAGATGACCCTTGGATTTTAGCAACAAATGGTGATAAAAATAATACTATTAAAGATTATAGTTATCGCTTTGGAGGAAATTGAATCTGTCTTTAAAAATCAAAAATCTGATGGTTTTTTCATTGAAAATACAACGAATGTATCTTTAGATTATTTTCAGTCTATGTACTGTTTTAAGTAATTCAAAAATATCTAACCAATACCGATTGTTTAATGGTCTATCTTGATAAATACCTACTAACTGACGGATTCCTTTTTTATTAATACCAATAAGAGTATAAATATCAATGGATTCAATAATATCTCCTTTTTTAATATTTAAATCATTTTTGATGGTATACATCATTACATACACATCATCAAGTCTTTTCTTTGTGTAATCAATTAATTTTAAGTTTTGCATATTCTTTCCTCCTTAAGCCATAAAAAAAATATGGCATGCAATTCATTTAAGAATTTACACATCACATTCTACACCGTCAAATAAAAACCCAGTAATTACGCTGGATTTTTAAAAATAAACAGATAATATTATTGAACAGATAATTGATAAGGATTTTCAAGTGTTCCTTCACCGTCTAAAATCGTCGTAGATGGTATCAGATATACCGAAGGGCGAACTGCAAACTGATGGGACGCATCACGGTAGTCGACAGAGCCGTCATTGATGACAGAGAACACATTGTAAGCATTCGAAGAGAGCGCGTACGGAGAAACTGTCCATTGAAAATTGCTTGAATTATAAAGCCAATCATTATTATAGCAATCACTTGCTTCTCTCCAGTTAAGTAATTCTTTATTTATACAACTTGTGCGGGGGCTTGTACTTCCTCCACTGGTCGCATAGCCATAATCGCTTGGATACATTAAACCTATTTTACCATTCCACGTCGTTGTTCTTGTTACCGTATCACTACACCAATCACCTGACGTACATATTTTTCCATTATTGCCGCTTCTTTCTAATTCATAAATCTTATTTGTAATTATGTTTTTAAATGTATAAGTGACTCCATCATTACTTCCTGTGTTCCATAAAGTGTTTCCTACTAAATTTTTTAAATTTGTTTTTAAGCCACTACTTGTAAAATCACAAGACGTCGTAGCATTGTTTAAGCTAGAATAGCAGTTTCCTGAACTATTATTGTAATACAAGGAACCTCCAACACTTGCACTTTCATAGCCTGGATTTAAAAGTTTCATTAGGTCTGCTTGACTCCATTCATTAACACCCCAGCCATTATTTACTGATGACTCTGAAGAGTCCCATGAATATTCTCCTATGAATTCATTTCTTATTAATTTTACTCTTGTTTCTTTTTTGCCTGTACCATCATCTATATTGTTCATAACTCCAATAATACGCCAATACTCATCATCTACTTTGACATAATTACATGGATTAGCTCCAACATATCTTAAATTGTTATCACTTGTTCCATCATAAGCTAGTGTATAAGTACAAGTATCACTTGTTTTATCTGGTACCGTATAAACATCTGTTGAACTAGAGTCAGCGTCTTTAGCTAATTTAGAGATCACATTTGTAGCATATGGTATGTCTTTAACATAATTAGCTGTTACAACCACTTTAGAATTAAAGGTTGTATTTTGAATGTTTACTGTTTCTGTTGTTACATTTTCGTCTAGCCATACTCTTAAATCATAAGTCTTACTTTCATTTGGACCTAAGTATCCTGTTACTAATTTAAAGGCTGATGTAGCATTATTAAGTGTTTTAGTAACTGTCTCATAATTTGATAATAAATCCAGTTTTAATTCACTTTCTGCACCATCTTCTTTTTTAGAAAACATAACTTTAATCGCCTCATTATTTGTTAATGTTGTAGTATTTAAAACTTCTAAATTAACATTGTAAGAAGCATAAGAATCACAGTTATTTGTTATGGTAAATTCATATGGTGTTAATTTTTCACCATCTGCATCATATAATGGATAACTTTTTTGTAAACTTATGTTATCTTTTTCTGTAAAACTAATATTAAAACAAGTAGTGGCAATATCATTTTCACCTGTTTGAGTTAAATTTAAAGTCCATAAAGCATAAGAAATACCCACTATACTTAATATTAATAGAAGGCTTATAATAATTATTATTAATACTTTTTTCTTTTTCATTTTTAATATCCTTTCATTTTACTTACAGCGATATCATTTTGATATCACTATAAGTAAAAAAATAAAAACTATTCTGTTACAATCTCATAAGGACTAAAAGATGTTCCTATTCCTCCACTTATCTGAGCTGCAGATGAAAGATTGACAACCGCGCGAACACCACTTGTGTAAGTGACATCAAAGTAACCATAAGGATAGCCTTCGCTGTGCAAGACAAATACACGTGCTGACAACGCACCTGTATAGAAAAGGCTAGAAGACAAGGACCAGTACCTATCTGTACTATATGTATAAGCTGATTTATTAATATAACCATCGGCATAGCCACTCATCATCAATTCATCTACCGTTATTAATCCAATTGGATAAGTTAAAGCTTTATTTCCTTTTTCACTCGTACTTAATGTAAATAAGTCATTGGTTTGAGGACATTTTAAAGTTGGTTGTTTCGTTTGATAATATCTACGATATGGTTCATAGATGGTATCAGATCCTGTCACTGTATAACCATTTCCAGAATAAAAACTTCTATCATTGCAGAATCCTGCGTCTGCTACTACTGATTCATTACTTGTTCCTAAGATATTATTTTTATACCAATCATCTAATACTTTTTTAATATTACTATCATTTTCATTGGCTGTTGTTTTTTCATAACTTTCATTTAAAGTACTTCCATACATGTATACACTATATGCTGGATTATCGCTTTTGGTATTAAATGCTACCCATGATTTTATATTTAAATCTGTACCACTAGCATTCATAGTTGTTCCAGCATATAAAAGTCTAACACTGCCATCACCATTAATACGAATGATTCTCCAGTAAGATCCGGCATACTTCACATAATTGTTGCTTACAGAACCACGATAATAATAGCTTATGCCATCGTCATCTTCCATTTGATATAATCCTTTGTCTGATTTATCGCTTTCTCTTTCTGATTGAGTCATTGCATATCCTTTTAAATTATATGTTCTGGTTTTAATGGTTGTTCCAACTGAACCCGTTGATGTTCCATCGGTAATACTTGCATTTGTTATTTCATAAGTGGTTGCGCAATTTGCGGTATTTTTATAAACAGTAATAACATCAGATGAATTCGTACTATAACCTGCACTACAGAAATAATATTTAGTATCTCCGCCATATATTAATGTGGTTGGATCTAATTGTTGTATATTCGTAATGGCATATTTTCCGGTTTCTGAATTAAAAGTATATCCCGTTCCAATAGGTAGTAAAACATATTCATTCGTTAAATTTTTGAATCTCTCATCACTATCTTTTAACGCTACTAAATCAGGATGAGGCATGATAGCAGATGTACTACTTAGATTAGTTGTTTTACTTTCATTCCAAATTAGAATTGGAGCCGTTTTACTAAAATCAACTGCCTGTTTGGCTGCTATTTTTTGTTTAGATATTTCAGGAGTTGTTTGATATTCATTAGCAAGAATAGCATCCGCTAAGGTTGTATAGCCTTGTTCTGATGGAATGTAAGTACTTCTTTGGGCTCCTATGGTTACTTTAGATAAAAAGGTGGTATTCATAGAGTCCGTATCATTTACTGTCACATCTTCATCCATCCATAGTCTGATGTTGTAATCGGCACTGTCATCGGTTCCAAGTGTTCCTTTGACAAGTATTTTAGAGGTGGAAGCATTATCTAAAGTTGTCGTGTTGTCTTCTAAAGCATTTAAATTGGTGATAGCTTCATTGTTTACCATGGCTTTAATATATTTATAAGGCATTGTGGATTCATTTAAAACTTCTAAATTAACGGTATAACTTAAAAATAAATCACAAGTATTCGTGATAGTAAAACTATACGGGGTTAATTTTTTACCTTCGGCATCAGATATAGGATAGGCCTTGGGAAGATTGATGTCATTTTTTTCATTGGTTAAAGATAAGCTCAAACAACTCGTAGCCACTTTATTAGGATTGACACTGGAAAATGACAAAATCCAATAAGCATAGGAAACACCTATAACCGTAATTGTTACTAATAATATTACAATAGTTAAAACAATCTTCTTCTTTTTATTCATCTTCTTATACTCCCTTAAGACTAGTATGTAACATAACACGTATTTTAAACTGCCTTTATTATTACTTTATAACTATAGCACATCTTCGCACATTTTAGCAACTTGTTTCAAATAAAAAACAAGTTAGTCTTGCCTTTTAAATATAATTAATTGTCTTTTAGAAAGGGGTCCCAAAGTAAAATCAGTAAATGAGAAACTTTCAAAATAATCTTTAGAAATCACACGATTATATAAAGGTTTATTTAAATAAATTTTTACTTCTTTCTTTTGATAAATTTTATAATTTAGATAATAAGGATCCCATAAATAATAATTTTTCTTAAAGTTTGTAATTAAAACATAATGTTCACAGCAAAGTTTAGTTCTTAAAATAAAGACTGTCTTAGGATCATTATTTTCTCTAATTATTTCTGGTGTAACCGCATTCCCCTCATAAATTAAAACATTTAAGGGTAAATACTTTTTTAAAGAAAGCGAAGATTTTTTCATAGCTTCTTTACTCGTTCCTTTTTCTTTTTTATCTAAAGTAATATTCATTATTTCTTTAATAACTTCATAAGATATTTCGTCTCGATCAAATAAATATTTTAAAGCATTATAAAGAGTAATGGGTCCACAGTCAAACTCACTTAACTGATAAAGCAAGGGTGTTTTCATAAAAATGATACCTCCCCTACTAATGTATTTTTTTAAACTCTAGTTATTACAAATTAACAAAGAAAAAAAGTACAGGTTTATTCTTCTGTACTTTCTTCTGCTTCATTAATAATTTCTTCACTTGGAACGGATACTTCATCACCCATATCATCACTCATAAGATTTTCTTCTAAGACTTCACTTGCTTCATCATCCATAAATTGTTTTTGAAGTTCAAGTTCAATGTCACTATATTCTTTAGCACCTGTTCCAGCTGGAATAAGTTTACCAATAATAACATTTTCTTTTAAGCCTCTTAAGTAATCTGTTGAGCCTTTAATAGCAGCTTCCGTTAAGACACGAGTTGTCTCTTGGAAAGATGCTGCTGATAAGAATGAATCAGTTTGTAAAGAACTCTTTGTGATACCAAGCATGATTGGTCTTCCTTTGGCAGGAACACCACCTCTTAAGATAACTGGTTTGTTCGCATCCGTAAATTCTTTTAAGGATACACTTAAACCTTCTACTAAATCCGTATCGCCTGGATCGACAATTCTTACTTTATTAATCATACGTTTAACAATAATTTCAATGTGTTTATCATTAACGTCAACACCTTGTAATTTGTAAACGCTTTGAATTTCTTTTAAGATATATTCTTGGGCTGTGATTGGGTTTGTAACAGCAAGTAATTCTTTAGGTGAAATAACACCTTCGGTTAATTTATCACCTGCTTTAACCACATCGCCTACATTAACACGAACTTTCATGTTGTAGTTTGTAACATGTTCACGAGCTTCAACATCATTTTCCACGACAATTTTATGTTTACCATTATCTTCTGTAATAACAGTAACTTTACCGTTAATTTCAGAGATAGTCGCTTTACCTTTTGGATTACGTGCTTCAAACAATTCTTCAACACGAGGAAGACCTTGTGTGATATCGTCTCCGGCAACACCACCTGAGTGGAATGTACGCATGGTAAGTTGGGTACCTGGTTCACCAATAGATTGAGCAGCCATAATACCAACAGCTTCACCTGTTTCAACAAGGTTACCTGTTGCAAGGTTAAGACCATAACATTTTTGACAAACACCATTTTGGGTTTTACATGTTAGAATGCTTCTGATTTCTACAGATTTGATACCAGCAGCGGTAATTTTCTTAACCATATTTTCAGTGATTAAAGCACCTTTTTCACAGATAACTTCTTTTGTTTCTGGATTAATAATTTTTTGAGCACTATAACGACCTAAAATACGTTCGGCAAGTGATTCAATAACACTACCATCTTTATCGTTTAATAAGTCTTTAACTTCTACACCTTGAATAGAACCACAGTCGTGTTCTTTAACAATGATATCTTGAACAACTTCTACTAAACGACGAGTTAAGTAACCAGAGTCTGCTGTACGTAAAGCAGTATCAACGTTACCTTTTCTAGAACCGTGGCTTGATAAGAAGAATTCTGATACGGTTAAACCTTCTGAGAAGTTTGACATAACAGGGATTTCAATGGTAGAACCATCTGGTTTAGCCATTAAACCACGCATACCAGCTAACTGAGCAAAGTTTGATAAAGATCCACGAGCACCAGAGTTCATCATCATAAATAATGGATTATCGTAGTCACCATCAGCCATTTCTTTTAATTCGGCTTTGATTTTATCATTTGCTTTATTCCAAATATCAATAACGGTATTATAACGTTCTTCATCGGTAATCATACCACGTTTAAATTGTTTATTAACTTTATCTACTAAAGCTTTAGATTCTTCAATGATTTGTCCTTTTTGTTTAGAAGGAATAATATCATCAGCAGAAACCGTAATACCAGCAATCGTAGAATATTTAAATCCTAAGTCTTTTAACTTATCAAGGAAAATACTGGTTTCTGTTGTATGATAACGTTTAAAGACTTGGGCAATAATTTTACTTAAGTCTTTTTTAACAAATGGTTTTGTTAAAGGCATAGCTTTGATAGCTTCAGGAATATTTGTTCCCATTTCTAGGAAGAACTTGTTAGGGGTAATTCCTTCAATATTTTCTTTAGTGGCTTCACTAATGAATGGATAGCTATCAGGTAAAATGTTATTGAATTTAATTTTACCACAAGTCGTAACTAAATATTTATCCATTTGTTCTTCTGTAAATAATTTATGTTTAAAAGATTTAACTGGTAAAGCAATACGCGTATGAAGAGTAATCTCATGTCTTGCATAAGCCATTTCTACTTCATCTGGATCTTTATAAACTTTACCTTCGTGTTCTTCACCTGCTTTTTCTTGCGTAATATAGCAGTTACCTAAAACCATATCTTGGGATGGAGTAACAATTGGTTTTCCATCTTTTGGATTTAAGATATTTTGCGCACCTAACATAAGAAGTCTTGCTTCTGCTTTAGCTTCTTCTGATAATGGTACGTGAACAGCCATTTGGTCACCGTCGAAATCGGCATTAAATCCGGTACAAACAAGGGGATGTAAACGGATAGCTTTGCCTCCAACAAGCTTAGGTTCAAAAGCTTGAATACCTAATCTATGAAGGGTTGGAGCACGGTTTAACATAACTGGATGTTCAGTAATAACATCTTCAACAACATCCCAAACACAGTCATTTTTCGTATCAATTAATTTTTTGGCACCTTTAATATTATGAGCAAGGCCTCGTTCTACTAAACCATTAATAACATGTGGTTTAAATAATTCCAAAGCCATATCTTTTGGAATACCACATTGATACATTTTAAGGTTTGGTCCAACAACGATAACACTACGACCAGAATAGTCAACACGTTTACCAAGTAAGTTTTGACGGAAACGACCTTGTTTACCTTTTAACATACTAGATAAACTCTTTAATGGACGATTTCCTGCTCCTGATACACTTCTACCACGACGGCCATTATCAAATAGGCTATCGACAGCTTCCTGAAGCATACGTTTTTCATTTTGAACAATGATGGTTGGAGCACCTAATTCTAAAAGTTTTTTCAAACGATTATTACGGTTAATAATACGACGATATAAATCATTTAAATCACTTGTTGCAAATCTTCCACCGTCTAATTGAATCATAGGTCTTAAATCTGGTGGAATAACTGGAATCACATCTAAAATCATCCATTCAGGACGGTTACCACTTTCTTGGAAAGCCACTAAGCAATCTAATCTTTTAACAAGACGAATACGTTTTTGACCGGTAGCACTTTCTAATTCTGCTCTTAAAGAAGCCACTTCTTTATCAATATCAACTTCTTTTAAAAGTGTTTTGATAGCTTCCGCACCCATACCTACTTTGAAACTATTACCATATTTTTCATAGTAAGCACGATACTCTTTATCCGATAAAGTTTGTTTTTTGCCAAGAGGAGCACTTCCTGGATCTAAAACAACATAAGAAACAAAGTATAAAACTTCTTCCAAATCTCTTGGACTCATGTCTAAGACAAGACCCATTTTTGAAGGAACGCCTTTGAAAAACCAAATGTGGCTACAAGGAGAGGCAAGTTCAATATGCCCCATCCTTTCACGACGTACTTTTGATTTAGTTACTTCGACACCACAACGGTCACAAACAACATTTTTATAACGAAGACGTTTATATTTTCCACAAGAACATTCATAATCTTTGGTTGGGCCAAAAATTTTCTCGCAGAATAAACCGTCTCTTTCAGGTTTTAAAGTTCGATAGTTAATTGTCTCAGGTTTTTTAACTTCCCCATAAGACCAAGAACGAATTTGTTCAGGACTCGCAAGACCTATTTTTAAACCTTTAAAGTTATTTACTTCAATCATCTTTATTCACCCTCCTCAAATTCACTATCAATTTCTACATCACCTGGGAATTCTAAGTTATCTAAATTATCTTCTTCAAACTCGTCTTCCTCTTCTTCATAATCCTCTAAAGGATTTTCGATTTCTTCTGGTTCTTTACCATTTACATCACTCATGTCGATTTCATCAATTTTGATGATATCTTCTTTTTCTTCTTCCTCTTCGATTTCTTTTAAATCTAAGACTTCATCTTTATTATTAATAATTTGAACATTTAAGCCTAAAGCTTGGAATTCTTTAATTAAAACACGGAATGACTCTGGTACACCAGCTTGATTTACGGTTTTACCTTTTACTAAAGCTTCATAAACTTTAACACGACCAATCACGTCATCGGATTTAATGGTTAAGATTTCTTGAAGAACATGTGCAGCACCATAAGCATATAATGCCCAAACTTCCATTTCTCCGAAACGTTGTCCACCAAATTGAGCTTTTCCACCTAAAGGTTGTTGCGTAACCAAACTATATGGACCTGTAGCACGAGCATGTAATTTATCATCAACCATGTGATGTAATTTAACCATGTACATAACACCAACATTGATTTTATGTTCATATGGTTCGCCGTTACGGCCATCGGTTAAGGTTACTTTACCATCGCTTGGTAAACCAGCTTCAGCCATTTCTTCATGGATATCATCCATGTTAGCCCCATCAAATACTGGAGTGGCATAATGAACACCTAATTTTTTACCAGCCATACCTAAATGTAATTCTAGAATTTGACCAATATTCATACGAGATGGAACACCTTGTGGGTTTAACATGATATCAACTGGACGACCATCTGGTAAGTAAGGCATGTCTTCTTCTGGTAAGATTAGAGAAATAACACCTTTATTACCGTGACGACCACTCATCTTGTCACCAACTTGGATTTTACGTTTTTGAATAATATAAACACGAATAATTTTGAATACACCTGCAGGAAGTTCATCACTATTTTCTTTTGTATAAACTTTAATGTCATGAACAATACCAGCTGCTCCATGATCTACTTTTAATGAGGTATCTCTTACTTCACGAGTCTTTTCACCAAAAATAGCATGTAATAATTTTTCTTCACTTGTTAATTCTTGGACACCTTTTGGTGTTACTTTACCAACTAAAATGTCGCCTTCTTTAACCTCGGTACCAATACGAACAATACCTTCGGCATCTAAGTTTTTACGAGCTTCTTCACCAACATTTGGAATATCACGCGTAATTTCTTCGGGACCTAATTTAGTATCACGACATTCTACTTCATACATTTCAATGTGTAAAGAAGTATAAACGTCATCTTTAACAAGTCTTTCATTTAAGATAACAGCATCTTCATAGTTATAGCCATTATAAGTCGTAAAGGCAACCGTCATATTTTTACCTAAGGCAAGTTCACCTAAATCGGTACTTGGACCATCAGCAATAACTTGACCGGCTTTAATCTTATCCCCTGTATGAACAATTGGAATATGATTTGTACAAGCTCCGGCGTTGTTACCTTCAAAGTTTGCTAAGTAATAAGTGTCTTTACCACCAGCATTTTTAACAACGATTTTTTTAGCATCGGCATAAGTTACAACCCCATCTGCTTTAGCCACAATGGTACTACCAGAGTATTTAGCTGCAACACATTCAACACCAGTACCAACGATTGGTGCTTCACTTTTTAATAAAGGTACAGCTTGACGTTGCATGTTAGAACCCATAAGTGTTCTATGAACGTCGTCGTAGTTTAAGAATGGAATACAACTGGTTGTAATAGATACAACTTGGCTTGGTGAAACGTCCACAAAGTCAACTTTATCTTTAGAAACCATTAAGTTGTCACCATTATAACGAACGATAACTTCATTTTCAACGATATGATTATCATCATCTAATTTAATATTTGCTTCAGAAATATAGTAATCAGTTTCTTCATCCGCTGTTAAGTAACGAACATCATCCATTTGAACTTGACCATCAACGACATGACGATAAGGAGTCATAATGAAACCATATTCATTTACTTTAGCATAACCTGATAAAGAGGTAATTAACCCGATGTTTTGTCCTTCTGGACTTTCTACTGGGCATAAACGACCATAGTGGCTGGCATTAACGTCACGAACATCCATACCAGCACGTTCTCTTGATAATCCGCCTGGACCTAAGCTAGATAAACGTCTTTTATCAGTTAATTCAGCAATTGGGTTAATTTGATCCATGAATTTTGATAATTGGGAACTACCAAAGAATTCTTTTAAAACAGCGGTAACAGGACGAATATTAATTAATGATTTAGGAGTGATATCTTCAGCTTCTTGAGTTGTCATTCTTTCTCTGATAACTCTTTCCATACGAGCCATACCTACTCTAAATTGATTTTCAATTAATTCGCCTACTTGTCTTACACGACGATTACCTAAGTTATCGATTTCATCTGTATTACCAATACCATCTAATAAATTTAAATAGTAGTTAACTGAGGCAAAGATATCGGGAATAGTAAGACGTCTTTCTTCTACAGAAGTATCTACACCGATAATTTTCTCTACTTTATCTGGATTATTTTTATTTTGAACATGAAGAATTTGAACCATATTATATTCATCAAGTTCTTCATTAGTCATCACTTTAGTAAGACCATAACCAGAGGCAAAAATAGGCTTTAATTCATCTAAAATTTCTTTAGTAATTAAAGTTCCTTTAGCAAATTTAACTTTGCCATCTACTTTGATATCTTCAGCTAAGACACATCCAACAAGACGATCACAAATATTTAATTTTTTATTAAATTTGTAACGTCCTACTTTGGCTAAGTCATAACGGAAATGATCAAAAAATCTTGTGATTAATTGGTTTTTAGCAGAATCTAATGTAGCTGGTTCACCTGGACGTAATTTTTCAAAAATATCAATTAAAGCTTCGTCTGTATTTTTCGTACTATCTTTTTCAAATGTGTTTGTTAAATAGTCATTTTCACCGAATACTTTAATAATATCTTCATTACTAGATAAACCTAAAGCACGTAAGAATGTTGTAACAGGCACTTTTCTTGTTCTATCAATACGTACATAAATGACGTCTCTTGCGTCTGTTTCAAATTCAAGCCAAGTTCCTTTGTTTGGAATCATTTCACCACTAATAACACGACGTCCATTCTTGTCTATTTCACGTTTAAAATAAACACTTGGACTACGTACTAATTGGGAAATAATAACACGTTCTGCTCCGTTAATGATAAATGTTCCTGCATCAGTCATTAATGGCATATCGCCTAAGAAGATTTCTTGTTCTTTAACTTCACCTGTTTCATGAATAAAAACACGTGCTTGAACCTTTAATGGCGCAGCATAGTTTACCATTCTTTCTTTTGCTTCTTTTACAGAATATCTTGGTTCATCGAAAGAATAATCACCAAAGTCAACCGTCAAATTTCCAGTAAAGCTTTCGACTGGAAATAATTCTTCAAATACCTCTTTGATTCCTTCTTCTAAAAATTTTTGGTAACTTTTCTTTTGGATTTCTAGTAAATCCGTAAGTTCCATTGTACTTTTACTACGAGAAAAATTTCGTCTTTCACGATAATCCCCGAATTTATTTAGTTTATAAGCCACGATCTCACCCCATCTAATATTTTTTTAGGAAAACCCTACGTTTTAAAAACTAACACGTCACCAATTTATAATTCTACTAGGAATTACCTGGGTTGTCAATAAATTTTAGCACGCATAATATAAAATCCTTTGTCTTTTTTGACGATGTCACAATCATATGTTTCATCTAGTATTTTTAAGATACTTTTAGCACCTTGGTCTTTTCTAATAACAAACCAAAGCACTCCATTTTCATTTAAATATTCCCTTGCTTTTAAAAGGATATTTAAGACGACGTCTTTACCTGCTCTAATAGGAGGATTGGTAACAATAATGTCAAATTTACCCGTTACATTTTCATAAGTATCACCTACTAAAGCCTTGGCATTTACTTTATTTTCTTTAATATTTCTTTCACATAAGTGAACCGCTCTTTTATTAACATCCACCATTAAAACTTCACTATTTAAAATCTTACTTAAAGTGATACCAATAAAGCCATAACCACAACCAACATCTAATATTTTTAAATTTTGTCTTTGTTCTTCTTTTAAAATGGTATCAACTAAAGTTCTACTTCCATAATCAATTTTGTCTTTAGAAAAAACTCCTAGATCACTATAAAAAGAGAAAACATTCTCTTTGTTTTCATAGGAAATGACCCGGAGTTCACTTTTTAAATTCGTATTATTTGTGAAATAATGTTCCAAAAAATCACCATATTTCTTTCGTTTGACTTGTGTAAATAACATAGCAAAATTTACATGCCTTGTCAATAGAAAAAGACACTTTTAAAAGGTGCCTTTATAAGATTTTTATTTTTCTTCATTTTGATATAAATTACGATAAATTTGATTGTTTTTTAAAAGTTCTTTATGAGTACCAAGTCCTACTTCTTTACCTTTTTCAATAACATGAATGATATCTGCATCAACAATTGTAGATAAACGATGGGCAACAATAATTACCGTGTGGTCCTTTACTAAATCATCAATTGTTTTTTTAATATAGGCTTGTGACTCATTATCTAAAGCACTTGTTGCTTCATCCCACAAAATAACTTTGGTATCTAATAGTAAGGTTCTTGCAATAGCAAGTCTTTGTTTTTGACCACCGCTTAAGTTAATCCCTGCTTCCCCAATCATCGTATCATAACCGTCTTTTAAACTCATGAAATAATCATCAACGTAGGCTTTTTTACAAACTTCTCTTGCTTCTTCTAAAGTTAAATCTTCTTTAACAATTTTTAAATTATCAAAAATACTCATATTGAAAATAAATGGTGTTTGTCTAATAATAGAAATATTTTTTCTTAAAGAAGCTTCGGTTAATTTTTCAATGTTTACCCCGTCTATTAATATTTCTCCATCATTAACATCAAAGTAACGTAATAATAAATTAAAGATGGTACTTTTTCCATTGCCGCTACGCCCTACAATAGCGTTCTTTTTATTAGGAAGAAAAGTCATATTTAAATTTTCTAAGGTATTGTCTTCAGTTTCTCTATATTTAAAGGAAACATTTTTAAATTCAATTTTTCCGTTATTTTTGTCTAAAGAGATTTCTCCATATTTTTCTTCTTTATATAATTTATCACTTAAGATTTCATTAATTCTTTCTAAAGAAACTGTCACTTTATTAAATGAAACGCCAAAGTCACTTAATGATTCAACGACTTGATCAATTTGCCAAATATATGTTTCTAAGGTCATAAAAAGACTTAAACTTAATATTTTTTTAGCATAAAAGTAGCCGGCAGTTAAGAAAATAATAAGTTGAAAAACAAAATAAAGTAAATTATTAAGAGCATAATACCATGTTTCTTTCCGTCCTAAATCGGTAACATTTTGATAATAAACATCTAGAATACTGTTTAGCTTTTCTTCGACATGTCTTTTAATACCTAAAGCTTTTATTTCTCTTACACCACTAATGTTTTCTGTGGCTTCTTTCACATATTTATCACTCTGTTTTTTTATTATTTCATTATTCTTTTTTATTTTAGGTAAAAACTGGTAAGAAATAAAGCCCATCATTAAAGACATCACTAAAATTTCTAAACCTAAAACCCAAGAAATGTAAAAAGAAAAGAAAACTAAAATAATAACCACAATGGCTCTACAAAGAAGACGAATCAGTTTATTTAATAATTCCATAATTTTTTCTGGTTCAAAATACATTCGATTGACAAATTCACCAACACTCATTTCTTCAAAAGCTACCGCTGGTAAATTATTAATTTTATGATAAAGATCTTTCGTTACTCTTTTCATAAAGTAGTTTTCTAAATAATTATATAAATATTCTCTAGGAACTTCTAAAACAGTGAATGTTAAAATATAAATACCTTCGTATAAAACAACACAAAAAACAAATTTATGAAACGCATTAGCTACTAAATATTCTACTGCCACGCCCCATAAAGCTGCTATAAAAGCTGGTAGGCAAGAAGTTATTACTAAAATGACGTATAAAATAAATTTTAATTTTTCTTCTTTTAAGTAACTAAAAAAGATTCTCCAAGAAGATAATTTTTTCATAAACTCACTACTCCTTTAAATGAAAAAATAAAACTTTGAGTCTTCAAAGTTTTACTTTACTAAACTATCTAAATCGACATCGCTACGGTCATGTTTAATTTGTTCCCAACTATCTGTTTTTTTAAATAAACAAATAATATTAATAGGAATCCATGTAGCAATGAAGAATGAAAATAAGAAAATACCACCTAGAATGTTTTTAGCACTCTTCTTATTATATTTAACAACAAAGATGTTCATAGCCACATTTAGAATATAGAACACAATGAAGAAAAGTATTCCAGAAGCATATAAGTATGAGAAGAAATCAAATAGTTCGACATCTAAAACATGGAAGATAATTAAAACAACTGTTAGGATTAAGCCTAAAACGGTTACAATAGGTGCTACATACATCATAAACATATCAAAACATGCAATATTTCCTGTTTTTAAGAAAGTACCTAATAATTTCTTACCATAAATTTTTAAACAGCTTAAGGTTCCACTTGTCCATCTTTTTCTTTGTTTCCAACTTTGCCAAAAACTTTGAGGATGTTCGTCATAAGTAATAGCATCTTCTACAAAGGCAACTTGGATACCTCTTAAAGCACATAAGCCAGTAAATTCTGAGTCTTCCGTTAAGGTAACGGTATTAAAACCATATTCATCAATAACATCTTTACGGACAACAAAACCTGTGCCATTAATAGCGGCTGATCCAGAAAAATTCATACGTGCACGATTGAAGAAAAAGTTTTGAATGAAATAAAATAATGTATAAGAACCTGTTAACCAGTTATCACTCATATTTTTAGAATCTCTAAAACATTGTCCTACTTGAATACCTTCACATAACGCGTCATTCATACGAGCTAAAAAGTCTGGATGAACCAAGTTATCTGCGTCAAAGATGACATAAGCGTCAATATCGGTACGTTCTTTTAAATTTTTAAAAGCAAACCTTAAGGCATCCGCTTTTACTTTAACAGGAACGGTACATTCCATAACAGTTGCGCCTGCTTTTTTAGCAGCACCTGCTGTATCGTCGGTACAATTATTGGGAACAACAATAATCTCATATAAATCTTCAGGATATTTTTGCTTTTGTAAACTTTTTATTAAAGCGCCAATAACATCTTGTTCGTTTCTAGTCGGAATAATGATTGCAAATTTATGTTTGGGTTTATGTTTTCCAAACATACTTTTATGATAATTTTTAAAACCAAATAAGCCTGTAATTCCAAAATACATTCCATATATAAAAGATAGCGCAAATAAAATATAATATATTGTGACAGCAACACTTGCCATTTTCTTCAACCCTTTCAAAAAAAGATAATCTTTCTTTCACTAAAAAAATTATAGTATAATTAGCCTTAAAAAGCAATTACATTTTTGTCACAATCTTTAATAGATATGCAATCTGCAAATACTTATTTATTCCAATATTTCAAAATTTAACTAAAAAGCCAACTTGTTTGTAATAAATTAATAGCTGATTTAGCCTCTTAATTTTCCTAAACCTTTTCACTTTATGATTTTATATCAAATTGGTACTATTTCTTCTATTTATATTACTTAACACCATTTTATGACATAAGGATCAGTCATAGTTCCACTTCCTGTAATTGTTACATCTGAACGAATATTGATAACGGGACGTATAGTATTTAAATTATAAACATCAGCATCATCTATAATTCCATGAGAAGTTATGCAAAAAACAATACTACGAATATAGGAACCACCCCAAGGGTTATAAAATCCTGCTGGAGTCACAGTCCAAAAATGATTACCCATTGTAAGGAAACCATTAATATTTTTCTCTTGAAGATTATATACTCCATTAAATATACCACCTATATAGCCCGATAAGATTGCTTCATCCAAAGTAATTAAACCAATTGAATTTTCTAATGACTTATTTCCATTAGACGAAGTTAACGTTGTATAATAATCATTAACATTCTCACATTTTAATGTAGGTGCATTTTGATTCGCCCTTAAATATCCTTTAAAATATGTTGTTAAGTTACCAACGTCACTTTGTTCATTTAAATTAGAACGGTCACCACAGAAACCAGCATTCGTATCTAATTTTGAAGCGTAACTTGAAAGTTTATCGGTATAGAACTTATCCACATTTGTTTTGATAGTTGAAGATGTTCCTGTACCATGGGCTTCACCTGATGTGTACATATAACCGACATACATATTGTTGTTATAATTTGTATTAAATTGACTTGTACCATATTGTCTATCTGTTGAAGATTCACCATTCGCGTGAGCACTTGTTCCATCATAAATCATTCTGATTGAGCCATTACTGTTTATTCTTACAATTCGCCAATAAAAGCCTGCAAACTTAACATAATTGTTTTCTACTGAGCCGCGGTAATAATAAGTAGGCTTGCCATCATAGTCTGTTGTTTCAAAAATTCCTTTTTCGTGGGATTCACACGAAGAATCATCACAAGCTGACTTTGTAAAATCTGGAGTATAACTATTCACTTCAATATTTCCTAAAGCCATTTTTACTGTTTTAGCTGTTTTATTAAAATACAAAGTGCATTTGGTTCTAGTATTTGTTGTAGCACTATAATTATGATAATCACCAATAAATTTCCAACCTGCATTATCCCAAGTTGGAACAACACCATTATTACAGTTTGATTTTGCCTCATCTAAAGTATAACCCGTATTTTGAAGAGGCATATTTCTTGATATTACGCCATCTATATAATAAGCAAAATAGATATCTCCTGGATCTTCTACTGTTCCATTTATAACATCAAAATTTTTCTTTTCTTCATAGAAAGCATAACTTTGATAAAAAAGAAAAATACCCAATGCTAATAAGATTAACCCTACTAGGGAATATATTATCTTTCTTTTTCTATGAGATTCTTTATATTTTTTTAATTCCATTATCTTCACCATAGTTTCCTGTGATGATTATAACAGATACCCCCCGCCGACTGTCAATAGCTTTTAAAAAAAATTAGCCTTACGACTAATTTTTATCTTTCTTGTGAATTTCAGCAATAATATGTTCTATTTTATTTCCGTAAGAAACAGAATCGTCATAGACAAAATTTAATTTAGGAGTTTGACGAAGATTCATCTTTTGAGCAATAAATTTTCTTATCATATCACTGGCTTCATTCATATCTTTAACAACTAAAGTTTTATCACGATTATCTAAACTGGTAAAATATACTTTCGCATAAGATAAATCACTTGCTACTTCAGCGGCTGTGATGGTAACAGTTTTTAAAAATTCATCATTTGATTCTAATAGAAGTGTTTCTGATATTGTTTTAACAAGTTCACTTTCAATTCTTTTAATTTTTACACTCATCTTTTAATTTCCACCATTTCATAAACTTCAATGGTATCTCTTTCTTTAATATCACTATAATTTTCAAGAGTAATACCACATTCAAAACCTTTTTTAACTTCTTTTACTTGATCTTTTTCTCTTTGAATAGAAGCAATTTTACCATCATAAATAATAACACCATCACGAATAACACGAGCATTCGCCCCTGATTTTACAAGACCATCAGTTACATAACAACCCGCAATTTTGCCAACTTTTGAGAAAGAAAAGATTTTACGAATTTCTAGGCTACCTAAAATATGTTCTTCAAATTCTGGCTCTAACATACCTTTCATGGCAAGTTCCATTTCTTCAATAGCTTTATAAATAATAGTATATAAACGAATGTCAACATTATATTCTTTGGCTATTTCTTTCGTAATATTAGAAGGTACGACATTAAAACCAATAATAATTGCATTAGAAGCATTAGCAAGGACCACATCACTTTCAGTAATAGTACCAATACCACTACGAATAACCTTGACACGAACGCCTTCTACATCAATTTTTTCTAGGGAAGATTTAACAGCCTCTTCACTACCACGAACATCTGCTTTTAAAACAACATTAATTTCTTTTTGACCTGATTTAATCTTGGCAAATAAATCATCTAAAGAAACAACTTCTTTTTTATTTTTTGCTTCTTTTAAAGCAACTAAACGTTTCTCGGCAACATTTTTAGCTTCACTTTCTGTTTCAAATGCCATAAATTTATCACCAGCACTAGGAGATTCTGATAACCCTGTAATTTCTACTGGTGTAGAAGGTCCTGCTTCTACGATAGCTTCACCACGATCATTTTTCATGGTTCTCACACGACCAAAGTAAGCTCCAACGACAACTGGGTCTCCTAAACGTAAGGTTCCATTTTGAATAAGTAAAGAAGCTACTCCACCAATATTTTTGTCCACTTTAGATTCAATAACCGTTCCTATGGCATAACGAGATGGATTGGCCTTATAACCATTTACTTCACTAATAATTTGAATGGTTTCTAAAAGAAGATCAACACCTTCACCAGTTTGGGCAGAAATATTTACAAATGGCACATCGCCACCCCATGACTCTGGTGTGATTCCAGCTTCACTCATTTCTTGCATAACTCTTTCGATATTAATATTTGGTTTATCAATTTTGTTAACAGCAACAATAATTGGAACACCCGCACTTTTCGCATGATCAATGGCTTCTTTCGTTTGAGGCATGACACCATCATCCGCAGCCACAATAATAATAACGATATCTGTGACACTGGCTCCTCTTGCTCTCATCTCGGTAAAAGCCGCATGACCTGGAGTATCAATAAAAGTAATCTTTTGACCATTATGTTCAATTTGATAAGCCCCAATATGTTGAGTGATACCACCAAATTCTCCTTCAACCACTTTACTATGACGAATATAATCTAGGAGAGTTGTTTTACCATGGTCAACATGTCCCATGATGGTAACAACAGCAGGACGTAAAACTAAATCTTCTTCTTTGTCATTTACTTCGTATTCTTCGAAGTTTGTGACATCTTGGGTTTCTTCTTTTTTTAGGGTTTTTCCATAATCTAATGAAATTAATTCAGCTTGTTCAAAAGGAATTGCCTGATTTAAACCAGCCATAATACCAAGACTCATTAATTTTTTAATAATATCCGTTCCACTTACGCCTAAACTTTCGGCTAAATCAGCTACACTCATATTATTTTTGTAAAGAATAATGTCTTCATCGACTTTGTTTGTCATTAACTTTTCTTTGTGTTTATACATTTCTTTACGTTTATTCATGTATTCTGATTTACTTTGCTCTACTTCACTACGTTTTTTTAGTTTTTGTTTTTTTACTCCAGGATTCATGGTATGAACATTCGTGGAAGCCACTAAATCTTCGACAACTTCATCCATACTATCCTCATCTTCATAAGTTGATTCACTATCTGAACTAATTAAGTTAGTAGCAAAGTCTAAATTAATAACATCATCGTCTGATAAATCATCACTTGGACTTTTCACATCAATTCCTAAAGTTTCACATTTTTTTAACACTTCTGCAACGGTTAAGTTAACACTTTCTGCATATTCTTTTACTGTCATAAGATACACATCCTTTCTATTTTCCTCGTATTTTTTGTAAACTTTTTTCTCTTTCTACACTTTGTTTTAAAGATTCTTCCATGGAAGTTAAACTAGCCATAAGCTTACTTACCGGCGTAATTTTATGGATTCGAACACCACCAAGTGTGAGGATTTTTTTAGATAAAGCCATTAAATCCTCATGTTTATAATCTTCTAAATAATAAACATCTGATATACCCGAATTACATATTCTTTTAGCACATTCATGACACGGAAAAAGGGTTACATAAATAGAAGCACCCGTTAAGTCTTGCCTAACTAAATCAAGAGCATTCGCTTCCGCATGAATTACAAAAGAATTTTTTATTTGAAATAAATCTCCGTTTTCTTCTCCTAGAGAATTCCAAGGCATTTCATCATCACTAAGTCCTTTAGGTGTTCCGTTATAACCGGTGGATAAAAGACGATTGTTTTTAACGATGACTGCCCCAACTTGTGTTTTGGGATCTTTACTTCTTTCTTTAACAAGCAAAGCCATTAACATGAAATACGTTTCATAATCAATGACATTTTCTCTTTTGCCTGGCATTATTTTATAAAGCCTTCTAATTTTTCATAAATTTCTTCAGGTATATCAACTTCTAGAGCTCGATTTAAAGCCTTGTTTAAACGAGCTTTCTCTATCACTTCTTTGGATAATTTCAAATAAGCACCTTTGCCATTTCTTTTGCCAGAAGTATCAATTTCAATTTCTCCTTCCGGAGTTCTTACGACCCTGATGAGTTCTTTTTTAGGATACTTTTCTCTGGTCACAACACAGGTACGCATCGGAATTTTTTTCTGTTTCATAAAAACCTCCCTTAATCTTTCATTAATTTTCTTCTTAATATGATTTCATTTTCTTTTGTAAGAGAACAACCAGCTGCCTTAGGATGCCCGCCACCATGATACTTTTCAGCTAAAGGTAACACATCAATATTTTTTAAACTTCTAAAAGATATGGTACCATTATCTGGAGCAAATAAGGCTAGAACATCACAGTCTGGATAATCTTTTTTTAAAGCATCAGCTAAAAGATTACGTAGAGAATAAGGCCCGTAAACACTGGCAAAATTAATATTCTCTTCTTTTTCAAACACAACTCTTTGAAGTATTTCTTTTACTTTTTTTGTCTCTTCTTTGGTAATATCCAAAAGCCAAGTTTTCTCTTCTTCTGTTCTTTGTAGCCCACAATCTTGTAAGCATTTATCTTTGTAATAATAAAGATAACCAACAGGTCCTAAGTAATGATGGAATGTTTCAAGCAATAAAGCTTTTCTATTATTTTCTTTTTTCCATTCCCAAGTATCATGAAGACGAGTCAAATTCACTAATTCTTCTAACGTTTTATTTTCTTTTAACACTGGGAAATCTTTTAAAAGTTCTTGGTAGAAAATACTCATGGCACAGTCTTTTTCATCATCACCAATATAAACAAAAGATGGTATTTCTTTTTCTTTTAAAGAAGTTAAATGATGGTCGTAAACTTGAAAAAGTTTGGCATTTATAAAAGCCATTTTTTCTAAAAGAGACTTAGATGGGCATAAATCAGTGATATAAACACGTTCATAATTTGTTAGATCTTCTTGTTCTAAAAAATCACCTATTTTTTCATCAAGCTCCAAATTATTTTTACATAAAGTATAAGAAACATCTTTAAAGCTTAATAAGGAAAGAAGAACACAACCGATACCATCCGGATCACTTTTATGAGAAAAAATTTTAACAGTCATTATTTATTTCCTTCTTCATTAATTTGTCTTAATGTTTTAACTTCAATTTTATATTTTGTAAGACGACTAGCAAGTTTTATGTTAGTTCCTTTACGACCAATTGCTAATGATAAATTTTCATCATTGACAATGGCTAAAGCTTCTCTTTTTACTGGGTCAATAATATTTACTGTTACATCTTTAGCAGGAGCCAACGCATTAGCAATAAAGGTTGCTGCGTCATCTGAATATCTTACTAAATCTACTTTTTCACCATTTAATTCTTTTAAAATGCTGGCGATACGAGAACCTCTTTCGCCGATACAAGCACCAACAGGATCTACTTTTTCATCATTTGAGTAAACAGCTACTTTACTTCTTACACCTGGTTCTCTAATAACAGAATATAGTTCAATCGTTCCATCAACAAGTTCTGGAATTTCTGTTTCAAATAAACGTTTCACAAAACCATAATGTTTTCTAGAGCATAAAATAAGTGGTCCTTTAGGTGTTTCTTCTACTTTAGTAATGTAAACTCTAACATTAGTTCCCATTTTTAAAGTTTCTCCTGGAATAATTTCACTTTTGGCCATAATACCTCTTGATTTACCAAGGTCAACATAATAATTTTTTTGGTCTTCCATAGCTAAAAGTCCCATCATCATTTCCCCTTGTTTATCATGGAACTCAGCCATAATATTTTCTCTTTCGGCTTCTCTAATTTTTTGAGTTAACACTTGTTTTGCGGTAGAAGCTGCCACACGTCCAAAATCTTTTGGTGTCACTTCTTTTTCAATGGTCTCGCCAATTTCAATTGTTGGATCAATTTCTCTTGCTTCTTCTAAAAGAATTTGAGCATCCGGATTAATTTCTGGTGGAATATGAATGGCATTACCTTCTTCATCAACACTATCTACTCCATCATCATAATCATCAACGACAACATAGTAAGATAAAACACGAATATCACCGGTATTACGATCTATTTTTACTTTAACATTTGTCTTTGAACCAAAGTTTTTCTTATATGCTGTGGCTAAAGCAAGTTCCATAGCATCATAAACAACATCCTTACTAATGCCTTTTTCCAAAATAATATTGTCTAGAGCTTTTATAAATTCTTTACTATTCATTTTCTTCATTCCTTTCTTTACTAGATACATCTAAAATGTATGATTCTTCAATGATATCTAATTCATCTAATATAGGATTAATAATATTGGTGGCTTCCACCACAGTATCTAAATCCAAACCACTTACACGATCTAGAGTTATATTTAAGAAATAATAACTTCCATCTTTAACATATTCAATATTATCAACGATAATATCCATATCTTGTAAAGGTCCTTTAATCGCTTCTTTTATTTTTTCAATCAATGAATTTCACCCTTTCCAATAAGAAAAGTGGGAATTTCTGCCCACTTAATCTGATAACTGTATTATAACATTTGTTTATTTATTTGTAAAACACTTTTTTCTTTGCTATTTAAGGCCAAACAAGCCTTTTTTTAAAGGAGTAAACTTAGGTTCCACTAAAGGTTTATTTTTAATTATATTTTTTGCATTTTCAGCAAATATTTCCTTAAGATATTGTTCATCTAAAAATCCTTTTAATTCTTCATAGACACTTGATAAATAAGAATAAAAATTATTATCTTCATGATGAATATCAGAAGCCATAAAGGAAATCATATGATGTTTTAAAAACAACCTCAATGTTTTTTGGGCATTTTTACCATATACCCCTTTTAAAGAACCAATGTTACTTTGAAAAAAGACACCTGCTTCTAAGAGTTTCTCAGCTAACTTAGGATCTTTTTGCAAGAAATCATATCTTTCAGGATGGGCCAAAATAGGTAAATAACCTTTTATTTTTAAATCGAAAATAACTTCGAACAAATTACTTACTTTCTGATGTATTGGCAATTCAAACAGTAAATATTTAGAATGATTTAAAGAGGCCATCTCTCCTTTTTTTATTAGCTTTATGATATCATTATCAAAATAAATTTCATTTCCTATATAAAGTTCGATGTTTAATTTTTTAGCTTTATCCTTTAACTTAGCTAACAAAACTTCTTTTTTTTCATTGTTTAAATTATATTTACTTCCCACGATATAATGAGGAGTTAAAAAAATAGCAGTGACTCCATTATCCTTAGCTTGTTCTAAAAGATGAAAACTTTCTTTTTCACTTCTTGCTCCATCATCAATAGATGGCAAGATATGAGCATGAATATCAATCATACGTCACCTAATTATAATAAGAGTAGTAATGATTTTTCTTTTCAGGTAATTTATTTAAAACAACTCCGGCAATTTTATCTTGAAATTTTTCTAAAGCTTTTTTGGTATTTTGAAGTTGTTCCATTTTAGTTTGCTTATAAGCAGAAACGATGACAATCTTGTCGACTAGGTCAGCCATGATAATGGCATCAGCAAGGCCAGAAACCGGAACTCCATCATAAATAACGATATCAAATTTATTTTCTAGTATTTCACTAAGTTTTTTATTTTTTTCTGAAGCTAAAATTTCACTTGGATTAGGAGGCACAATACCTCTTGGTAACACAAATAAATTTGGCACTTCTGTTTTATTAAAATATTTGGTAGATTTTTCACTAATTTCATCAATTAAAAGTAAAGATAAACCTTTATCATTATTAACATTAAAAATTTCATGAAGTCTTCCTCTTCGCATATCACAATCAACAATTAAAACTTTGCTACCAGCTTGGGCAAAAGCAACCGCTAAATTAGAAGCCACAAAGCTTTTTCCTTCCCCTGGCATTGAACTCGTAACTAAAATACTTTTAACATCCCCATTGACAGCTGAAAATTGTAAATTAGTTCTAATAGTTTTAATAGCTTCTGCTACACTTGATTTTGGTTTATGAGCCACAATAAGCTCGGCATTTTTCATTATTTTGCCTCCTTTTCATAATGAGAATTGTAAGGAATGCCTCCTAAAACAGGTAAACCTACCTTTTCTTCTAATTCTTCTAGACTTTTAATTGTCGTATCAAAATAGAAGAAAACAAAAATAACCATACATGATAAAACAAATCCTACAATAGCTGCTAAAAACATCTTCTTTATAATACTCATATTAGATGGACTCGCTGGCACTTCGGCTTCATCAATGACATTCACGTTTTTAATGTTGTAAATTTCGACAATTTCTTTATTGAAAACATTAGCTATTTCGTTTGCAATATCACGCGCTAAAATAGCATCCCCATTATTTACGGTAATACGAATAAGTTCTGTATCTTTTTCACTCGTAACAGAAACATTACCAGCTAAAGTACTACTTGATATATCAAGTTTTAAATTATCAATAACTTGACTTAAAATTCTTCTACTTTTAATAATTTCTTGATAAGTAGACACTAACTTTTGATTTAATGTAACATCACTTTGCGTAATTCCGGTTTGAGATTCTGTTTGGCTATTTCCAACTAAAACAATCGTGGTATAAGAACTATACACTGGTTTTTCAATAAAAACACTATAAAAAAGAATAGCTACCACACAAAATAAGACGGAAAAAATGATAACAAAAATCTTACTAACATAATAATCCCACATATCTTTTAAATTTAACTCTTCCATAAAATACCTCTCTAACAGAGATAGTATAAACGATTTTTAGTAGTTACACAAGGGTCAAAAGTTATTTTTTATTTTTCTTGTCGTATTCTTGACTAAACATTTTTTCATCGGCTTTTGAAGATACTCTAAGACAACACCAAAGAAAAAATAAAATAATAGAAATAAGTATTCCCAAAATAAACATTTTTATCACCTATTAATACTATGGCATAAATTATATAAAAAATCATTTTCTTTCGTTCGACAAAAAAAGACAACTTTTTCTAGTTATCTTTGTAAAATCATTTTGAATACCATTCGAATTAATAGATACCCAATTCCTATTCCTAAGAAAAGATAAGAAAATTGAGTTAAATCCGTAAAAAATTGATTCAAAAAACTGTTCAAAAGGCTACTAAAATTTTTATCAATAATTAAAAGATGCGCAATATCAACGTGATTCAAAACATAATTTTCTATTAAAAATAATAATCCCCCCGTAACAAAGAAAGGAACACTGCCTACTTTCTTTTTTAAAATAATTTTGATAAGCATTAGAGTAACAAGTATTATCAAAATATTAATAATTATAATGATATCGATAACGTTTGATAGAGGAAACATTATCTTTTGAAGTTTCGGAAAACTACCATATAAATTAAGTTCTTCATCATAAATACTTCCAATTTGTTTTACAAAGGCATTCAAACTCTCTGTATCTTTAACTTCAATGTTTTGAGAAGCCAAATACTTTTCAATATTTTCTTCTAACTGATTTGTAATACTTGTAGTATCGATATGACTCTCTTTATTTTCATATAAAGAAGTTAAATTATTTGTAATATCTTCTTTTATTTTTTCTTCCGTGATGATATTATCAAAAACACTTTCATCTAGTCCTGATTGAATAAGATAATGATTCATTTGAGTTTTAATTTCTTCATAAACCTTTGTATCATAATTTTGACGGATTAGTTCCTGTTTCATATATTCTTCATTAAATAAAGTATATTTTAAAGGAAGTAAAATACTTAAAATAAGCAAATTTAAACAAAGTAAAATCAGTAAAATATAATAGCTTATCATTCCTATTTTTTTCATACTTCACCTTCTACTCTCTTAGCATAAACAACATACCTTTGATTGGTAAGGCCTATCGCGGTCACTGGATAACAAGTATAAATCATTAAAAGTTCTTCTTCATTTTGAATAGGAAGAAGATATTCTTCTTTTTTATCAATAATTCTAGAGGAAGTCATTTCATAATAAAAAGTACCATAAGTCGTTTCAATAATTATTTGTTCTCCTACTTGAACCTCAGGAAGCCTTCTTAAAAAGCCTTGATTATTATGTCCCGCTAAAACAATAGAACCTGATTCGCCTGGAAAATAACTGCCAGCATAATGACCAATACCATAATTTAAGATATCTAAAGTATCTCCATGATATAAAGGTAAATCAACACCTATAGAACTAATTTTTAACATACCATATTTTGTCCCATAAGATGGATAATTTTTAAGTCTTTTTTTGATACTGTCAAAAGACAAAGTTGTATCTTCTTCCTTTTTTTCTGTTATCGTGATTGTATTTAATAAAGAAAATACAACATTTACTTTTTTTTCTAAAAAGAAAAAGAAACTTAAAATAAATAAAGAGGAAATAAAAAGAGAAAGTGCAATTTCTTTAACACTTTCCCTAACAACTTGTTTTAAATGCTTAAGCATTTTTTTTCATTTTGTTTGCAATAACTAGGAATCCAAGAATTGAAATAACACCAGCAATTATAACGATTGTATAATTAGCACCTGTTTGTTTAATCATATCTGTAATTTTAGTAAATTCAGTACCATCAACATTGTAAACGGTAATTACACCTTTATTAACAGTAACTTTTACACTTGTTGTATTAGAAATATCAGATAATAATGCGACTAATTTATCTTTTTCAGTAGTTGTTAATTCTTCTAATTTAGTAGCATTTCCAGCTTCAATAATACTTACAGCTTCATCTACTTTAGCAGAAATTTTATCAGCGTCAGCTTCAGAAATATTATTTTGTTCTAGATATCTTTCAATTTGAGCAATATCAGAAGCACTAGCTTTAAATGTTGCTCCATTAATTGTGTATTCTTTCGTTAATTTTGTTTTCAATTCATCTTTTGTCATTGCACTAACATTAGTAATACTCATCATAAGAGTAATAACTAATGCAACTAAAAATCCTTTTTTCATATTATTTCCTCTCTCTTTCACGAATATTATACAATTTATCGTTTTTAAATACAAGAAAAATTCGCCAAGAGAGTGTCAAGCTAACTCATTTTTATTTGAATAGCATCAATACTACGTCCATATATACCAGCGTATCCATTCGGGGTATCATCGACTTTAGAAACCCACGAAAGCCATGAACCATTTTTTAAATGAACTCGGTAAGTAACCCCTTTTATTTGGACTCCATCAATATCATTTCCAAGATTACCTGCATAGTCATTACGGTTTTCTACCCAAGGAAGCCACATTTTTTTTACCTTATCATGCACTCTCATAGGATATTTATCCAAATAAATACCTCCAATAGCATTGCCAAAGTTACCGGCATAATCACTTGTGGATAACGAAACATTAGGAAGCCAATACTTTTTAACATTATCATAAGCTTGATATAAAATTTTTTCCCGACTTTCATTTGGTAAATCATTATCTAAATACATAACAGGATCAATACAAGTATTATAAGGATTACGAACTTCAAAATGAAGATGAACCCCATAAGCATTACCGGTTTTACCCATATACCCTATTTTTTCACCTTTACGAACATTTTGACCTTTTTTCACATAAACTGTACTAAGATGAGCATATAAAGTATAATAACCATTCGGATGTAAAATTTTAACAAAATTACCATAAGAAGCATTACCCGTACTACCTAAACTTGTTTTACGACCTGTTTGTACTAAAACAACGACTCCATCAGAATGAGCTATGACAGTATCAGCTTGATACCATTTTTTAACAACATCGACAGCTTCATGAACACGAACACGATAAGAATTAGTGATTTGATTTTCACCAGAATATAAAATACGACTCATAAACACTCCTTTCATAAGTAGTTTATGAGTCTTTTAATATTTCACCCGTTTGAGTGCCTATTTTCCTAGTACATATTATTTGTTCAAACAGATAACACATATGGATTTTCAGGAGTACCCTCACCTTGAGTAATTTTAACAGTTGATAAGAGATAAACAGAAGGACGGACAGCATATTGGTCACGTGCATAAGTGTATCCAATATGTCCCTCGCCAAAAATAGCAAATACACTAACAGCATTTGTGGAATGTGTACTCGGAGTTATGACCCATTGCCAAAGAGACGAATTATAAAGCCAATCGTTTGTTTTACAATCATCATTAGAACTATTATTCCAGTCATACATTTGTTGATTTAAACAATTTGTTCTATTCACGCCAGTTCCTCCGCTTGTCGCATAGCCATAATCTGAAGGATAAATAAGTCCAACTTTTCCTGTCCAAAATGTTATTCTTGTAATGGTATCATTACACCAAGACTCTGATGAACATATTTTACCATTATTTGTACTTCGTTCATAACTATAAAACTGATTAGATAAGCCTTCATATAAATTAGATGAATCTTTTATACCATTTGCGCCCGTATGCCATAAAACATCCCCTATTAATGCTTTTAAATTTGATTTTAAACCACTACTTGTAAAATCACATGATGTTAATTCATTATTAATAGAGCTGTAGCAATTACCAGTGCCATTATTATAATACAATGAGCCCCCTGCTGTTTCATTTTCATATCCCGGATTTAATAATTTCATTAAATCTGCTTGGCTCCATTCATTCACTCCGTTCCCATAATTTATAGTTTCAATTGATGTATCCCAGGCATAGTTGCCAATTGTTTTATCTCTTATAAGTTTTATTCTACTTTCCTTTTTTCCAGTTCCATCATCTATATTATTCATAACACCTATTATGCGTCACAACTCTCCGTCTACTTTAACATAATTACATGGATTAGACCCGACATATCTTAAGTTGTTATCGGCTGTGCCATCATAAGCTAAAGTATATGTACAACTATCACTTGTTTTTTCTGGAACAGTGTAGACATCTGTTGTAGATGTATCTGCTTTAGCTACTAAATCCTTAATTTTTTCCGTTCCAAGAGTTGCGTGATAACTAGTCGTAACTGTTATTTTACTTTCAAAAGTTTTATTCATCGTGTCATTTGGCGCGTCATAGGAAAGCCATATATTTAAATTAAATGTTTTTGTTTCATTTGCATTTAATACTCCTGTTTCTAACATTCTGGAATCTGTCGCATTATCTAATGTTTTGGTGACTGCTTCTTTAGACCCTAAAACACTTATTTCATCATTTAGTTTTACTTTAACATAATTAATATCTAATGTTGAGTCTGTAAGTGTTTCTAAATTGATTTGATAATTAGCTTTATCATTACATTCATTTTTTAAAGTAAAAGTATAAGGTGTTAATTTTGCTCCATCTTCATCTTTCATGGGATATGTTTTTTGTAAATTTATGGCATCTCCTTCTGTAAAAGTAACATTCAAACATTTGGTACTAACAATATTTTTACTATCTTGATTTAAATTTAAAACCCAATAGGCATAAGAAATACCAATGGCTACACTTAAAACAAGTAGAATAATAATGGCGATCATAATTGTTTTCTTTTTTTGTTTCATTTTATATACACTCCTGACACTAGTATGTAACACGACTAAAATTTTAAACTGCCGTATTTACTATGTTACTATTGTATCATATTTATATAACCAATTGGTATTAAATATTTTGGAGTGTTAGCTTTGGTAAAAATAGACATGAAAAAAAGACTTACTTCGTGTTATTATGACTAATAACCGTGATAAGTCCTTTATCCAACTCTTCTAGTGCTCTACCGATGGTTCTTTTGTTAACATATTCGTTTTCAGCCATTTGGTAATGGTTGTTTTCTAACATTTGTTTACTACGAATAGAGGCTACATGAACTAATTTGTACTTAGAATCCACGATGGTAAGCAGTTTATCAATGGATGGATACAACATAAAAATCACGTCCTTTACCTCTATATAATACTAAAAAATGAAAAAAATAGTCAAAAAACTTGAAAATATTGACACTTATTTGACAAGTTTACGTAGAGCATTTAAAATTTCGACCATTGCCCAGGTATCTTGCCGACAATAAATTTTCAAAGCTTCTTGTTGTTTTTTTAATTCTTCTTTGGAATAATTATCGTAATTGGCATAAACAACAATGGCTTCTGTTCCATTATGGACATCTAAATTATCATAAGATAAGTCTGAAAAAACAGGTAAAGTCTTTTTTATCGAAAAAGATCCACTTAAACATTCATCATAAAAATTGAATGTTTCTAAATCTTTTCCTGTGAAACCCAAGTCTTCATATAACTCTTTATTATTATTTAAAAGCCATAACAAATCAAAACCACGATTATAAATTTTTAATAAGTCTTCTTTGTATTCAGGAAATATCGAAGCGAGTTCTTTTATTCTTCCTTTTTCAAAAGAAACATTTTGAGCAAATAAAGTCCCTTTATTAGGATTAATATATTTTAATAATTCCTTTACTAAGTCTTCTCTTTCATCTTTCGTTGTTTTGGCTAAAAAGACAATATTATCTTTTTCTAAATCACAACTACCAGGATTACTTTCTATATGTAAACTAAATTCAAAAGGACTTTGAATATAAGGAAACTCCCCTTTAAATCTTGGTAAAGGACAAGGAAATGTTTCAAAATCCAAGTGATAAATAGGATACTCTATTGCAGATAAGGCTTTTCTTATTTTTTCTTTATTGATATAAGAAGTATGATTTTCTAAGCAATTTCTTTGAATAAGATGGTTTTCTTTAGTAAGCCATGATAAGGGGATATCTTCCATTTTTAAATATCCTTCATTAATAAGTTCTAAGCCTTTTATTCTCTTGCCATCCACAAGGAAACCAAAACCATTATTAACATAATTTAAACTACTGTTTTTCTTAGGTATTTTAAGACCACAGACAGTTTTAAAGTATTTACATTCGCTTTGTTCTTTATAAGAGCAATAATTACCTAATGGACAAACTCTATCTTCTTTATTAAATAGATTCTTTTCTAAAGTTTCGATATCTTTTTGAATAACACTTTGCAAGGACTTTGTGATTTCATCACAACAAATAAAATTAATAAGTTCTTCATTATGAATCGCATGGTAAAACGGTTTACCATCTTTTTCTGTTCCATCAAAAACATAATAGGGATTTAAAACAGCCAAGTAATAATGAGCCGGTTTTAAATTTTCCTTACTATGTTCAATGACATATCTTTGAAAAGCTAAATCATAAAAATATTTTCCTAATTTAAAACGTTCAAAAAGTTTTTCTCTTTCCTTTTCATATTTTTCTTTAGACATTTCTTGTTCTAAAGGATAATCAATTTCTCCCTTTAGATAATAAACATTTTTCTTTTTGATAAAAATAGAATATTTATTTTCTTTAGGATATCCTGCTTTTAACTCTAAATATTTACGGGCAGTCGTTGCTTTTACCTCCACGATATTAACCATATCTTCTTGTTCATTAAATATGTCGACATAGCATAAATATTTAGCTTTTTCTGATTCAAAAGAAAAGCCTTTTTGTTCTTTGGTTTCTAAAGCATAAGTGCTTTTTCCTTTAAAATATTCGGTAAAAATTCGTCCCGCTTCTAATTCGACTTGTTTATAATAAGGAAGCATTGCCATTAATTGTTGATTTATTTTTTCTGTTTTATCTAAATAAATCTCTCCACTTGTATCTAACATGGCATCCAATAGTTCTTTTAAATTACTTTGTTCTTCTTTTTCTTGATATTCTTCATAAGACATATCTTGTTTTAAAGCACTTGTCTTTAAATTTTCTAAAAAAGAATATCTAGGGCATCTCGAAAGTTCTAAAAAATCTGTTTTAGTAATAGCCATTATTTTACAATCTCTACTTTAAAAGAACCGTCTTCTTCTTTAGTGGCTTTAAATTTAATATTTGTATAATCTTTATTATCATCATTTAAAATTTGGTCTGTTATTAAATCACTTCCATAAAAATAATTATCTGTTTCTGTAAATTTATCTGTATTTTTTTTCACATATAATTCGCCCGCATATAAAAGGTTATTTTCTTGAACTTCTGCTATTTCTTCTTCATTTTGAGCATCTTCCAAAGCATAGCTAATTTTGATAATACCTACGGCAAAAATAACTCCTAATAGAGCAAATAAAATTAATAATTCTTGAATCGCATAACCATTTTTCTTCATAGTTTAAACCTTCTTTCAATCTAATAAATCTTTAATATTTTCATAAATGTCTTCATGAATTTCTTCAACTGTTCTTAGTTTATCATCTTTAGCACACATAACAGATGTCCAATTTAAATACTTAGCGGTATATAAAGCACTGTCATAAACCTCATGTAAATATTTTTCATTTTGTTCAATAATATCTTCGGCTTTATTTTCATTTCTTTTCCTTCGCATTTTAACATTCAAAGAGTATGGAACATTTAAAAAGATAACTCTATCTGGCTTTTTTGTGCCTAATTTGTCATATTCAAAAGTAGCCATTTCTTCAATCAGTGCTTCTTTTTCTTTACCGCCTTTTAAAGAGGCTGTTTGATATATTAAACTAGAAGTCGTATATCTGTCTAGTAGAATGATATAACCTTCAGAGTAAGCTTTCTTTAAAATAGTTTGCCATGTAATCATGCGGTCATAAGCATACAAATTGTTAATAAAATAAAAGGAAAGATCTTTAATATCGCCATAAGTTCCTTTTAAAAATTCTTCGACTCCCCTTCCTTGATGAAGATCATAGGTTGGAAAATGATGGCATAATACTTTGTATCCTTCTTTTAAAAGTCTTTTTCTTAAAAGTTCTATCTGAGTACTTTTACCAACTCCATCACAGGCACCTTCTATTACAATTAATTTTCCATACTTCATTTTATCATCTTCATTTCATTACCCATTTTATCAGATATTTTTTTAAAAAGCCATAGTTCGACATAATTCTTTATGGAAAATACGTAGAATTCAAAAGTGAGGTGTTTTATGATTATTAATGGTTACCCTTTAGATGAAAACCAAATGAAACCTATCTTAGAAAATCCTAAGTATTCTTTAATTATCGCTGGAGCAGGTTCTGGGAAAACTATGACTTTAATTGGGAAAATCAAATATTTACTCAATAGTCAAAAATGCACAGAAGAAGAAATATTATGCCTTTCTTTTACAAACGAAACCGTGAAAGATTTACAAGAAAAAATTTTTATTAATACACGTAAAAACGTTGAGGTTTTAACCTTTCACAAACTCGCCTTAAAGATTTTAAAAGAAAAAACTTATCATATTTGTGATGACTCTTTTCTCTCCTACGTTGAAAATGAGTTTTTTGAAAGTTTATTTTTAGGAAATGAAAGTGTTTTAAAAACATTAGGAAAATCTTTCTTTTTAAAACCTACTTTAAAAAAAGAGATAAAAATTCTGCACTCTAAAATAGGAATTGACTTAAAAAAGGATATTCATACTTTTATAAAACTTTATAAGGCTAATAATTATGATGATAACTATTTTATCAAACTTATAAAAGAACATAAACATCGAAATTTCTTACTGATTAGCTATGCTCTTTTCTTACTTTATGAAAGTGAAAAAGAAGCTCAAAAGAAAATAGATTTTGATGATTTAATTCAAAAAGCGATTCAAAATTTAAAAACAAAAAAACTAAATCTTCCTTATAAATATATTTTAATTGATGAATTTCAAGATACTTCGAAACTTAGGTTTGATTTGATTTTAGAAATCTTAAAACAAACAGATGCTTCTTTATGTGTTATTGGTGATGATTATCAATCTATTTATCGCTTTTCAGGATGTGATTTGAAACTTTTTTTAAATTTCAAAGAAATTTTTAAAGATGCGAAAATTTATAAATTAACCCAAACCTATCGTAATAGCGAAGAACTTATCAAAATAGCCGGTGCTTTTATTATGAAAAATCCTTATCAAATAAAGAAAGAATTAACAAGTCCTAAACACTTAGATAAACCAATCGGGATTGTTTATTACCATGATAAAGCTAAAGTTTTAAACAAGCTTTTAGAAAAACTAGATACCTCTTCTTTAATGGTTCTTGGACGAAATGAAAAAGATATTTTAAATTATCCTTATGATAAACAAAAATATTCCTTTAAATATTTAACAGTTCATAAATCAAAAGGGTTAGAAGCCGAAAATGTGATTGTTTTAAATTTAGAAAATACAAAATATGGTTTTCCTAATCAAATTAAAGAACAAAAAGTTTTATCTCTTATTAGTGAATCTGCCTCTTTTCCTTTTGACGAGGAAAGAAGATTATTTTATGTGGCTCTAACAAGAACAAAAAAAGATGTTTATTTACTTGTTAATAAAAAAAAGCCCTCTATTTTTATAAGAGAACTTTTGAAATGGAAAAAATATATTCAAATTATTAATTTATAAATTCAATTCTTTTAGGATAGCTTCTAAGACATAACCGTACTTGCCGTAATAGGTTTCGCCAGCATTCACTAAAAATTCATCTAAAGAAATTTCTTTGTCTATAATTTGATGATCAGGGGTTACAATTTTACCTAATACAAAACCTTCATTTTTCTTAAACATAGCAAGGGTTTCTTTCAAAGGAACTAAGGCAAGTTCTAAAACTTCTTCTTGATCAAAGTTAAAGTCTTTAAAATTTCCTTCATATAAATCCATATAAACATTAGCAAAGGCTCTATCTTTAAAAGGTTTACCATTTTTAATTTTATCCATTTTATATGGTTCCATCTTAATAAATTTAGCATCAGAAGTATCAATAGAACAGCCTATTTCTTCTTTTATTTCTCTGTGAAAACCTTCATTAATGGTTTCGCCTGCTCTTAAATGTCCTGAGGCTGTCGTATACAAAGTATGACTATCGGCACGTCTTTGAAAAAAGACATAACCATCTTTAGTATAAAGCCAACAATGAACTGTCTTATGCCATAAACCTTTTTCATGAACAATGCCTCTTTCTTCTTTGCCTAAAAAATTACCTTCATCATCATAAATATCTAAATATTCCATCTTAACATCCCTCATTACATATATTTTCTGTCGTCTTGACTATTAAATCTGTATAAATTTTTTCTAATTCTTTTTCTTGTTCTTCAGTTAAAGGCTCATTTGGATTCGTTTGACTATCGACCGTTTTCGTATGAAAACCAACAATTTCGCCATTTGATACTGCGATGACAGTTGGAGCATAAAGTCTTTTTTCATCGGTTTTAACTGAAACATCTTCTTCACCTTTTAAAATATAATCATCTAAATAATCATCTAAAAGATTTAACAATTTATAATAATTACTATTTCCCTCTTTTTCCGTCACAACTTTGTTATTTTCATCTAAAGCTAAAACATCTCGAATATTTTCAATATCTAAGTAATAAATATTAGCTACTTTAGAATTTTGACTAGCCTTATCTAATGCTTCGACCATACTACGACACCAAGGACAACTTTTAAACCCAAAGTAAATCACGCCAGATTTACTTTCTAAAATTTTAATAATTTCTTCTTCATTTTTATACACAAATTTATTATTTTCACTAATATTAACTGTCTTATACTCCGTCTTTGTTTTATCATTTATTTGACCATTTAAACTTTCATATTCCATTTTAAATTTAGAAGCATCGGTAACTGTTTCTAAAATGGTTTCTTCCTTTTTAAATGCAAAAACACCACAAATGATAAAAAGTAAAACGACTACTCCTAATAAAGAAAGCAATATAATATTATCTTTTTGCAACTTAATACACCATCCCTTAAAAAAATTATAGCAAAAAGAAAAACAGAAAAAAAGTCCTTTAAACAATACGAGGACTATATTTTCATTAAATTACGAATATTTTTTATCACTTTCTTTTCAATGCGAGAAATATAAGATTGACTAATACCTAAAATATCTGCCACTTCTTTTTGGGTATAACTTTCTTTATTATTTAAACCATATCTTAAAACCATAATTTGTTTTTCTCTGGGTTTTAATTTATTAATTTCTTCTCCCACACATTTTCTTTCTACTTCTCTTTCATAGGAATCACTTACTAAGTCATTTTCAGTACCTAAGACATCTTCTAAATGAAGTTCATTTCCTTCATTATCATAATTCAAACTATCTTCTAAAGAGACTTCTTTTTTTCTTTTCTTATTTTTACGGATATACATTAAAATTTCATTAGAAATACATCTAGAAGCATAAGTAGCTAATTTAATGTTTTTATCGATTTTATAGGTTTCAATTCCTTTAATAAGACCAATCGAACCAATACTAATTAAGTCTTCCATTTCATAACCCGTACTTTCATATTTCTTAGCTAAGAAAACAACAAGTCTTAAATTATGTTCAATTAGTTTATTTTTAGCTTCCATATCACCTTTTTTACATTCAATAAGACACTTTAGTTCTTCTTCTTTGCTAAGTGGGGGTGGTAATTTATCCGTACTTCCTATATAAAAGCATTCGTTATATTTTTCTTTTAACCACGAGATAATCTTATTTAACATAAAAAGTCCTCCCTCACTGAATTATTTAAAATGCACTCGACTCCCTCTTTCATTAATTTTTCTTCACTTATTCCCACGAGATAATCTTTCCTTTCTAAACCATTTATATCTATTTTTTTAATAAACAAGCATTTCATCAAACCATGTGTATTTAAAGCATTATAAGGTACATAACAGATTTTATCTTTTGGAATGTCTTCTAGGCTTTTACCAGATACTACTAAGATTTTTTTCTTAGTCACGGGATCTTTTAGTTTATTTCCTGTATCTAAATAAGAATGAAAAATTTTTTCTTGGCCATTCAAAAAAGATATCTTAATGTCATAAAAGTTTTGATAATAAGATATTTCTTTACGTTCCTTATAATAAACATATAACATGAGGGGTGATGTTATGACAACAAATAGATAAGGAATCGCCATGTTATGATAGCTAAACAAAAGCCCTGTTTGTTCTTCTGAAAAAGAAAGGCATAAAAAGTACATAAAGCCACCTAAAACCGTACTTGTCATATAAAAGTATGTCAAATTAGCAATAAAGTAAGCTTTATCTTTTAAACCAAAAGAAATGACAACCATAAAAACACTAACAATTATTTTAAAAAGAAAGAGAAAAGTATTTGGCATTGGTAAAAACAAAAGTAAGATTGTTAAACTACCTATTAAACTTCCTAAAAAAATTCTTTTTAAAGAGGCATTTCTTCTAAGTGTATTATTAACAGTTAATAAAAGTAAAAAATCAAAGAACAAATTGAGCAAAAAGACTAAATCAAGATATATGGTCATAACGCTTCACCCATTTTATTATAAAAAAGGAAAAGAAAAAAAGTTGTCGGTTTAAGGGATTTCTAAAAAAACATTTAAAAAAGTGATTTCTTCTTTAGATACCATTTTCTTTCTGACTGTCCCCGCTAAGATATCTGAAGCTTGAATCGAAAGACTTTTTTTGGAATCACCATAATAAACATGAACTTTTAAATTTTTAAATAAAGGCATATAATTAGCTTCTAAAATGGGTTTCATACCTTTCGTTAATTCTTTTTGAATACTTTTTTCTAAATCATAAAGACCATTTGATTTAATGGTTTGGTTATCGATTAAGATTTCTAATTCTAAACTATCATTTCTAGTAATCACGTCTTTTTTTATTAAATCTTTTAAAACCATTTTAATACATCTTTTTAAACCATAATCAATAAATCTACCTTTCGCTTTCGCATCTTTTTTGATACAGTCATACAAATTTTCATTTAAAATAGCAAGAGCAAAACTGTAGTCGTTTTTAAATTCTTCTAAAAATTTTTTACGATCTTTATACTTTAAAATATTACTTTTAATCTCTTTATCTTCTTTATAATGCGTTCTTATTTTATTCACATAATTTCGGTAACGATAATTAAAATTTGTTAAAGAACTTTTAGCCAGAAAAACAAATCCTCCATAAATTAAATAAGCATTTTTATGATCAATTTTTCCCGAATCATCTATTACAAAATATATTTTGGTCATCTTTTTTACCTCCATGACAAAAAGTATTTTATTTTATTTTAAAAATATTGCAAGCCATTCGACAAAAGATAACAATTAATACTTGTCAAATAGGTTTGTTTATCTTAGAATAACAACTACAAAAAGGGGGATTATTTAAAATGCCATTTGATTTAGAAAAAGTAAAATTTATATTAGAACATTACCCAAAATTAAATATTGACTTTGGTGATTATTCTAAGATTTACTTAAAAACCACCGAAAACATTTCTGCTTACTTTAGTTTAATGGACATGAAAGGTAAAGATATCTTATTACCTGCCGCGAGTGGTGAGCATCTTTTAAATGCCTATTCTTATGGGGCAAAAGAGGTCACATGTTTCGATATTAATACTCTTGCTTTTTTAGAAACAGATTTAAAAGTAAATATAGTAAAACATCTATCCTTAGAAGATTATTTGAAATTTTTTGAAACTGATTTATTAAATTACTCTATATACGAAAAAGTGGCACCTTTTTTAAAAGAGGAAACAAGAACTTTTTTCGATTATTTATATAGTAATTTTAAGATTGAGGAAATATTAAGAAGAATTTTTTATTATCAATATCTTAATCCTTTATCAAAGGTTACTAAAAATCAACAATTTCTAAAACCAGAAAGTTATGAAGCTTTGAAAGACAGATTGCAGCCCGAAGACATTTGTTATCTTAAAGGAGATTTATTTAATTTAAGAAAAGCACTTGGTGATTTAAAGTTTGATGGCATAATAACTTCTAACATAAGTGATTCAGTAGTCAAAGCATTTCCTGAAAATTATGAAAAGAAATATTTACAAACTATTCATGAGTTAAGTAAACATCTAAAAAAAGATGGTTTTATCCAAATGGCTTATGTCTATGATTATTTTATTACTTATTATGCTAATTATTTTAAATATGAAAAAAACATGACCGTTAAAAACGATCATTTCGAGTTTCATTCTATAAAGGGATATAGTACTCCAACAAGTAAAGACGGTGTTTTAGTTTGGAAAAAAGCAAAATAAAAGAACAAAATTTCTTTTGCTCTTAATAATTATCTTTACTTCTTAAAAATGATGGAATATCAAATTCAGCTGTGTCGTCATCGTCTAATCTTCTTTTAGGCATTGGACTATCAGCTTCTTTGTCATCTTTACCATCAAAACCAGTAGCAATAACAGTTACAATGACTTCATCTGTTAAATTAGAGTTTGGAATAGCCCCAAAGATAATATTGATATCACTGTTGGCAGCTTCTCTAACGGTTTCTACGGCATCTTCAATTTCAAATAAAGTTAATGAATCTCCACCAGTGATATTTATAATTGCATCGGTAGCTCCGTCAATGGTTGTTTCAAGTAAAGCACTTGATACGGCTTGACGAGCTGCTTCTACAGCTCTATTTTCACCAATACCCATACCAATACCGATTAAAGCAGTTCCAGATTTTTCCATAACAGTTTTAATATCGGCAAAGTCTAAGTTTACGATTCCTGTTACAGCAATTAAATCAGAAATAGATTGAACACCACGGTGTAACACATTATCTACTTCTTTAAAAGCATCTTGGAATGTTGTTGTTTTATCAATAATTTCTCTTAAACGATCATTTGGAATGATGATTAAAGTATCGACATGTTTTTTTAACTCCTCAAGACCTAAAAGAGCATGTTCCATTCTTCTTTTTCCTTCGAAACGGAATGGCTTAGTTACAATACCAACAGTAAGGGCACCCGTTTCTTGCGCAATTTCTGCAATAACAGGTGCAGCACCTGTACCGGTTCCACCACCAAGACCACAAGCCACAAAGACCATGTCAGCTCCTTTAACAGCTTGTTCAATATCTTTTTTACTTTCTAAAGCTGCTTCACGACCAACTTCTGGATTAGAACCAGCTCCTCTTCCACCTGTGATGTTAGCACCAATCTGAATTTTATTTTTGGCTTTACTTGCATTTAAAACTTGTAAGTCTGTGTTGACTACATAAAATTCTACTCCTTGAACTCCTTCTTCAATCATACGGTTAACAGCATTATTTCCACCGCCACCAACACCGAAAACTTTTATTTTTGCAATAGGATCTATCTTTAAATTACCGTCCATAATACACCATACCCTCCTTAATTATCAAAAAAATAACCGAATAATTTGCCAAGAATAGAATTCTCACCAAAATTTATTTTTTTATTCACATTACTTAATTCTTCTGTTTCTTCCGCGTTCCAAATGGAAAAATCTACTCCTCTAGAACGTGTTTTTTCATCATAGTATTTTGTCATACCTAGTGCTGAAGAATAAATATTACTTCGAACACCGATTTCTTTTATATTTAATATTTTGGCTTCATGTCCGAAAACTTCGTCCACAAGCATAGAAAATTGTGGCATTTCGCTTACTCCACCCGTTATCATTATATAATGAATTTCTTTTTTTGTTAAGAGATTTATTTCTTTTTTTGCTAATTTTAGTATTTCTTCTAGCCTTGATGAGGCAATTTCACTGGCTTCATATTCACTAATCGTTACTTTTTTGCCTTCTTTGTTCGTAAAATCTTTATGAACACTTGCACTTGTGCCATTTTTATGAGCAAAAGTAAGTTCTTTTCTCACGACATCAGCATCTTTCATCGTAAGTCCATAGATATAAGAAAAATCATTTAAAATATTACTGCCGCCTAAATATAAATTACTAGTATTTGTTAATATTCCTTTGTTAAAGATAGACACCGAAGTAATATCACTGCCAATATTGATAATAGCTCCTACATTATCTTTCATTAAAGAAGATTCAGAAGCCATATAGTCTCCAATAACCCCCAGTGTAAAATCAACTACTTGAACCCCTACTTTTTCAAGGCATTTTACAATAGTATAAATATTTTTACGAGGAACTGTGACCAATAACGTTTTAACGGTCAAAGTTTTTGCTTGTTGTTTCAAAGGATTTTTTAAAGCTCTTTCTTCATCTAAAATAAAATTAATAGGTTCTAAGGAAACCAGTTCACTATCCTTGTCTATCTTATTTTCAGTAGAAAGACGCATAGCTTTTAAAATATCATTTTTCTTTACGATATGTTCTTCATTGTATATATTGACGGTTCCTTCCGTCATCAAAAATTTAGTCTCTTCATTTAAAGTCGTTACAATTACTTTAGATATTTTTAAACCTATCATATTTTCGCATTTTGAAAAAACTTCTCTTAAACTAGAAATTAAAGCATTAGGGTCTGTTACAATACCTTTTTTTATTCCTAGAGAATCACCGTAAGCTACTCCCAAAACAGTGGCTTTTCCTTTTATGAATTCTGCGACAACAAGTTTAATATATTTTGAACCAATATCTAATCCAGCAATGACTTTCCGCATTCTACTCACCTTATTTTCTATCTCTAATTATACAGAAAACAAAATAAAAACACAATTAAAATCAAAAAAAAGAATGCTTCCTCTTAGGAAACACTCTGTAATCTTTATTTACAGCAACGATTTGGATATACTTGCTCCACTTCATTTACTTCTGAATAACTATAAACTGGAGTATAAGTATGATTATAAACATGATGATTTACGGTAGTTGTATGAAATGGCATGATGTGTGGTACTTCATAGTTGATGACACGATGACATACTTGATTTTGAGGACATTCACAAATAGGAGGACATACATTACTGCAACTTGTTGGACAAGCATTCATACAGCATGATCCACCCATGTTAGAAAAATCACCACTCATACTTTGATAACTCATTTGGAAATCGTCACGATTATATTCTTTATTTTTCAACATATTCTCGTCATTCCTTTCTAATGTAGTTTATGTAACATCAAGAAGGAATGATAGGCCTTTATAATACATTTAACAATTTAAAACTTAGTAAGAATTTTTAATTTCAAAAAGGACTTTTGGAGTAATTTTGAGAGTAATTTTATAAAAAGTCATGAAAAAAGTCCTTAAATAAAGGACTTTTTGAACATATTTGGTGGAGGACGTGGGACTCGAACCCGCGACCCTCTGCGTGCAGGGCAGATGCTCTAGCCAACTGAGCTAGTCCCCCAACAGAACATATCCAATATACCATATGTTTTTACTCTTGGCAAGAACTTTTTACATTTTTGTGGAATTAATCAACATTTTTTTCGATAAAATCATTACCTATGGGTTAATAATCACTTCAAAGTTCCATTTAACACTCTTTTTGTTTCACTAACCGCTACAAAAGCAGAAGAATCATACTGTAACACTAATTTTTCTAACTTTTCTACACTTTTAGAATTCACCTCAACAAAAAGCATAACACGAGGCACACTGTTATAAGCACTATGCATAGAAAGCATATTGATGCGATAACCGCGCATTTTTAAACTATTAATAAGTTTTTCATTATCTTTCTTCAAAATGATTTGTACTCCAACAACACCTTTAATAAGACGTTTAGAAACTAAAGAGCCTATCAAAGTTCCTGTCGCGTAACCTAAAGAATAACTAATGGGTATTAAAACAGAATCAATAGAAATCAGTAAAGCTTCTCTGGCGACAATAAACCAAATAAAAATTTCAAAAAAAGCTAGGATGGTACTTAAAACATAATGCTCTTTTAACATAAAATTTTGTCTTATGGTAGAAATGGTCACATCTAGGATACGGGCAAAAAAAATCTTTACACAAACGAAAAATAAACTCATAGAAAATCCCTCGTTATTAATATGTAAAGATTTTATTTATTTAATACTATTAAAAGGACAAAGATTATCAAAAATAAAAGAATGGCTAATATCATTAAGATTCCTAATGCTTTGTTACTACCCTTATCTTGACTTTCATAAATAGGTTTTTGAAGGCCATATTTTTCGGTAATCATCTTGGCTTCATATTGATGTTCTTTTTGATATTTTTTATATTCATTCATTTGCTCATTTGATAACATCGCTCCGCAAAAAGGACAAATACCCCGATCGGTACCAAGGGCTTTACCACAACGTCTACAAGTCATTTTACTCCTCGTAATCTTCTATGAAATGATTGCCTTTATGAGGTTCATCTCTTAATAAATCTTCGTAATCTCTCTGCCTTAAGGCTTCATATAATACAATAGCCACAGAATTAGATAAATTAAGAGCTCTTACTTTATCTGTCATGGGAATGCGAGCACAAGTATCTAAATGAGGTTTTAAAATACTTTTTGGAATGCCAGTACTTTCTTTACCAAACACTAAATAAATGTTTTCTTTATCTTCTTTATAAGAAAAATCAGAATGTGGTTTATGACCATAACGTGTAAAGAAATACATCTTGCCTGCGTTATGGTTTAAAAAATCATCCCAGTTTTCATAAACGGTATAATGACAATTATCAATATAGTTAACGCCACTTCTTTTAATACTTTTTTCATCTAAAGAAAAACCTAAAGGTTTAATTAAATGTAAATGAGTGTGAGTAGCCACACAGGTACGCATAATATTACCTGTATTACCTGGAATTTCTGGTTCAAATAAAACAACGTTTAACATAAAAACCTCCTAACCCTTGAATTCATACTTATCAAGAAGTTGGGCAAAATCTTGTTCACTCATCATTTGCTCATCTTCTCTTTCAATGTAATCAACAACTTTACCATTTTTATAATAAATAATAGTTGGTAATTTGCTTAAGCCTTTTTCTAAACGTAAAGATTGAACTTTTACGCTACCAGCATCATTAATAGAACCACAGTTATCCCCAACTGTTTGAAATAGGGCAAAATGATCTTGTAATTTATAGTCATTTACCATCTTTTTTAAGTTTTTCTCTAAATTAAACTCTTCTTCTGTGCCAACGCTTTCTGTTACATATACAAACATGTAATCATTATCTAAATAAGTACTTAAAGAATCGCAAGAAACATTTGCAAAGCCTTCACTTACTAAAAAACTTTTATTTTTCCATTCATCCCCATAAGTGGCCACTTGAGCTTTTTTATAATAGTTAAATAAAGTTATTACAATTAATAAAGCTGCACAAAAAACGCCTAAGATAACAAGAATATTATTATCGAATTTTATCTTCTTTTTATTTCCTTTCTTTTCCATGATATCCCTCTTTTCAACACCTAAAATATAACACATATTAAATAGTTTGACAATGAAAAAGAATATTAGTTTTTTCCCTAATATCCTTTCTTTTTATAGTAATCATAAAGTTCTTTAAAACGGTTAAAATGGACAATTTCTCTTTGTCTTAAAAAGAGTAAAACACCTAAGATATCTTCATCTTTTGTTTCGTTTATTAACGATTCATAAGTAGCTCTTGCTTTTTCCTCGGCAGCCATATCTTCTGAAATATTGGCAAGCACATCCCCTGTGACAGCAAAATAACTAACAGTAAAAGGATTGCCAAACGAATCACTTGGATAAATGCTCTTACCATGTTCGGTATATAAAGAGCCTAAACCATTTTCTTCTAATTCTTCGATAGTCGCATCTTTTACAAGTTGTCTTACCATCGTACAAATCATTTCACAATGTCCTAGTTCTTCAGTGGCAATATCATTTAATAAGGCTCTACCTTTTTCATCTGGCATTGAAAATTTATGACAGAAATATCTTAAGGCGGCCCCTAATTCGCCATTGGCACCCCCAAATTGAGTTAATAAATATTTGGCCATTTTCAAATCTTTTTTCTTTATATTAATGGGGTAATTTAAATGTTTGACATATTTAAACATAATTAGAATCTCCTTTTTTATCCCATGGCCATGGATTTTTTACCCATGAAAAATTATCACCATGTAACTTTGTAACCGTCATTGGCCCATAAAGTTCACAATATCTTTCCTCTAAATCATTTTTTATTTGAACATATTTCTTAAACAAATCATAAGTTTCTTTATCATTTGGATATAAATCTAAATATAAATTTAAATCATTGATAGCAAAACTATAAGTCATAAGTTTAAACAATAATTCTTCTTCAGCATTTTCTGGTTTTAATTTTAGATAAGTATAATTTTTATAAGGCTTATATTCCCCTTTCATTAAGTTTCCTCTTAAAAATCCTTCTTCTGGACTTACAAATTTATTTTCCCGTTCCTCTTTAAAGTCACTACCAGGAATTGCAAAAACGCTGACATTGAAATCATCAAAATTAAAATCAGTATTATCAAATAACATATTTTTTTCTCCTTTCTTAGGTATTTTAATCAAAAAAAAATTCTAGGTCCGGGCGAATATCTAGAATTTTTACAAATACTTTTCTATTTCTTGTTTTAAATTTTTTTCATACTCTAAAATAGAATTTCTTTTGTAAACATAAATGTAAGAAGGATGTAAAGCATGGATAAACGAAGCGTCAATTTGTTCTTTTCCTTTTAAAACATAAGATGAAACTTTTTTACCAAGTAAAACAATGACTTTAGGTTGTAACTCTTTGATTTCTTTTAAAAGATTATCCAGGCAAGTAAGGCATTCTTCTTTGGTCGGATATCTTAGTTTTCCCTTTTCATTTAAAGGTAAACACTTTACTAAATTTGTCTTGTAAAATTTGACATTAGGTAAAGACTCTTCAATTTCTTTTATTATTTTTCCCGTTGGGGTATCCGCTTCTAAAGGAGTATTTTTATTGACATCCAATACTTTCTTAGCCGAAAGTCCTACCCACATGACATCACATGTTTTTGCATTATCAAGTAAAGGTGGTTGGTTTTGGCATAAAGAACATAAGGTGCAATGAGAAATCATTTTTCCACCATGATAGAAGAATCAAATTTATGGAAAAGTAAGGTAATGAAATGATTTAATTTTTTATAAATATATAAAGAATCAATACTTAAAACAAAAGTAATTAAAAGACTCGTGTAAGAAATAGGAAGTAAACTAAAGAAATTATACTGATAAATGACACTATACAAAAATCCATTAAACAACACAAAGAACAAAATACGTCTCACAACACTAAATGGATAACATATTTTATAAAGGTAAATAAAGCCTGTAATCGCAGTCAAATAAACGCAAATGGTACTTTGTAAATCATATGACAAGTCAAAAACGGTAGAAAAGCAAGTGACTAAGATAACATTAAAAATAACTGTTAAAGCCGTTGGAAGACTGCGACTGACTATTTTTAAAAGAAATTTTCCTTTTACTAAATCCGTATTTGGTTCCAAAGCTAAAATAAAAGAAGGAGCTCCAATCGTAAAAGTGGTAATTAAGGTAAGATGAATAGGAATAAAGAAATATTTAGAAGAAATAATAATGCTGTAAACAATAAGTAAAATTGTATAAATCGTTTTTTCGAGTAATAAAGACCCACTTCGCTCAATATTATTAATCGTTCTTCTTCCTTCTGCTACCACTTTAGGTAAAGAAGCAAAGTTGTCATCAAGTAAAATAAGTTGGGAAACATTTCTGGCTGCATCACTACCACTGGCCACTGAAATAGCACAATCACTTTGCTTTAAGGCTAAAACGTCATTGACACCATCCCCAGTCATCGCCACACATTTGCCACTTTTTTGTAAACTTTCCACGATTAATTTTTTTTGACTCGGTGTTACTCTGCCAAACACATCATATTTTATAGAAGCCTGTTTTAACTCTTCATCACTTAAACCCGTTGTGTCAATACCAGAAATATCTTTAAGTCCTACTTTTTTAGCAATATTTAAAACTGTTTGATGATTATCTCCTGAAATGATTTTGACCATCACACCTTGTTTTTTAAAATAATCTAAGGTATCTTTAGCTTCTGGTCTTATGACATCTTCAATTAAAATAAGACCTATTAATTTTAAATCATTAGGCTTTTTTAAAAGCTTATCGTTTCCTTTACAAACTGCTAAAATACGGTAGTCCTCGGGATATTTTTTGATAATAGATAAAATATTTTCTTTCTCTTTAGGAATCAAATATTCATAAGCCCCTATATAAATAGAACCAATATCTTCAAAAGATAAAGCACTAAATTTACGTTCTGAAGAAAAAGGAATACTTTCTTTGACATGAACATCCGTAGGTGTTTTAAAATAATCTTTTAAGGCTAACATCGTGGCATTCTCATCCGTACTATAAGTACTAAAAGCATTTAAAATAGTAAATAAATCATCCTTAGAAAAATTTTGATAAGGTAACACATCAACTACATTCATTTTGCCTTCAGTAAGCGTTCCCGTTTTATCTAAGCAAATAACATCGACACGAGCAAGTATTTCAATACAATAAAGTTGTTGAACAAGAACATGAAATTTAGAAAGTCTAATAACACTTACAGCCATCACAGAACTTGTTAGCAAAACAAGACCTTCTGGTATCATACCAATTAAAGCTGCGACAGTTCTAAAAATAGCTTCCGTGACATTACCGGCATTGGCAGACAATTGACTAAAATACATAATAACGGCAATAGGAATGATAAGAAGAGATAGTATTCTTAAAAGTTGTTCAAAGGAATTCATAATCACTGAATTTACTTGTTTTTCATATTTGGCTTCACGAGAAATCGTAGAAACATAATTATCCTTACCAACATGAATCACTTTGGCATAACTTTTGCCACTTACAACAAAAGAACCGGATAAAATGGTATCTCCTTTTCTTTTTAAAATAGCATCTGGTTCTCCGGTTAATAAAGATTCATTAACCTCTATTTCACCATCTAAAATAACAGAGTCTGCGATGATTTGATGTCCTTGAGATAACACTGTAACATCATCTAAAACAATTTCATCAAGACCTAAAGAAACAATTTTTCCATCCCGAATAACATCAACTGTAGACTCAGAAAGCATCGATAAACGATCCACGATTTTTTTAGATATAACTTCTTCTACAATACTAATAATAGAGTTTACGATAATAACACCCATAAATAAGCAATTTTTTAAGCCTTGAAAAAGCATGCCATTTAAAACACCAGAAAGAAAAACCGCTAAACCTAAAAAGATGTTTAAAAAATTAAAATAAGTACAAAAATTACTAACAATAATTTCTTTTATTGTTTTTGTTTTAGGTGCATCATCATAGTTTACTTGCCCTTTTTCTACTCTTTCTTTAACTTCGAAAGAAGTTAATCCTTTCATAAATTCATTCATAAAAATCAAATCCTTATGTTCCTATTTTAACATATTTTAAAACTTATAATACTTTATTTCCACATGATAATGTAAAACTTTGTTAGTCAATTCAAAGTTTTTATAAAGCATAAAATATTTATTATGTATCTTCGGCACTTGGTCTTCTACTTATATCTTTTTGCATTTTTTATACCAAAAAACATACATTTTTACAATAATGCATAATAATATCTTTTCATTTTTTTGATTTTATTGTATTAATCATTATTTATTCTATTATCTGCATTAAGATAAATTTAATATTAAATCGTTTCAAGTTTTATTATGTCAATAATCTTTTTTAAACAAATTAATATTTCATCGAAATCGATATTGCTTGCATACTTATACCTTTTTTGATAATTTTTCCATCTTTCTTTTAAGACGTTACTATCTATAATCAAATCTAAAGCAACTAAGGGTTCACCAACATATTCTCTTTTATAAAATGTTTTTTCTATTGCATTTCTAAAATATTCTAAATTAACATTTTCCCAATCTCGTGTATAAATTAAATATATATCATAAAAGTCTCTCATTCTTCCATTTAATTCTACTCTGCTTAAAACAGTTTCTATTTTCTCAGCCAATACAGTTTCGATATTGTATGCCCATAACTTTATGTAGTTATCACCTAGAATTGGTTTGTATTTGTAATTTATTTCTTTGGGAGTAATGGGATCTCCTGTTGCGATATCAATATGAAATTTTTCCTTAATATTGTCTATTTCAATTTGAATATCTGCTCGAAAGCCACCATACTCAGCTTCATTTCTTATCGGCGATAATCCTAAATAATTAAGTTTTGCACTATCATTTATTTCTATAGATAATATTTCTTTAAGCATTTCAACTATTGTTCTTTCATTAAAATTAGCATTTTTAAACGCGGTATCGATATCCATAGTAGTTCTATTTTCTACGCCAAATAATGTACTCAAATAAAAACCACCCTTTAATATAAAGTTATCTTTATATTTACTAAGTGATAATCTTTCTATAAATCTATCATACATATAAAGTCTAAGTAATGTATTAAAATCCACATTTTTTTCTTTTGAAATGTTTTTTAATTTAGCTTTTAATTGCATGCTATTCATAAAATACCTCTACATAATTCATCACTTCTTCTTTAATACCCATTTTTTTAGCATAATTAGATAATTTAATGAGATCCTTATCTTTTCTTTTAAGGTATTCTCTAATTGAATATTTAACATGCTCCAAATCCATTCTGTTTTTGGATCTAATAATGTCACATATACATCTTTCCATATCATAAACCCTTACATTATTTCCCATTGGAGTTTTAATTTCAGTAAGTCCTAACTCATAAATATCTTTATCAACATAAAAAACATTATGTTTTTTTATTTTATAATTAAAATAATTATTTGGTACTGTTATGTCATATTTGTCATTTGGAGCCTTAATAGAAAGTCCATGAAAATAAAGAGCCGTCATATGTGAATAAACCACTTTTGAAAGTTCTAAATTAAAGACAAAATAAATATCTTCTATTTTTCTAGAATCAATATAAATACCATTACCTACTTTTTCTATCATACCTTTGGTTTTCATTATATTAAGATACATTCTATGAATTCCAAAATTTGATAGTTCTTTTGAGGTCACATATCCATTATTCATTTTCATGATTGATTCGATAATTTCTATATAGCTTTGTTCTTTAAAAGCATCTATTGTCATCTTTTCCATAATTTTCTCCTTTGACATTTCTAATGAAATTATAGTGTTTGTCATTAGCTTTGTCAATACAAATAAAATAAAATTTTTATTGTTCAAATTTCTTCTGTTATTATTTTTTAATTTTAAAAAAGCATGAAAAAAGCCCTAGAATAAAGGACTTTTTTTAACATATTTGGTGATCCGTACGAGATTCGAACCCGTGAATGTAACCTTGAGAGGGTTATGTGTTAAGCCCCTTCACCAACGGACCATATGGTAATCTCTTTTTCAAAAGACATTACCATGGTATCATAAACAGTCTTTTTTTACAATAGTTTTACAAAACTTTAATCGTAAATGAATTCGTAATTGTCTAGTTCCATTTCAATCATATTTATAGGATTTAAATTGAATTTTTCCCTATTGTTATCTTCACTTTTTAATCTAAAATATTTCTTTAATATCTTCACTTTTAATAGTTCTTCTATTTCTTCTTTGTTAAATAATTCACCTTGCCATTTTATTAAAAAGATATTAAACCGTGGTCCAATATCTTTATATTATATATTTTTATGAATTTACTCTTTTTAAACTATCAAATATGTACTTGCCATTTTGCTTGTGAAAAGTATAAATATATGTACTAGCTTTATCTATGTAATTATTAATTTCTATATTGTAGTTATTAGAAGATGATGTTTCAATATAATCTAGTAAATCTTTTTGATCGTAATTGCTATAAATGTATATTCTACTAGAATAATCGTTCCAATCATTATATATATAAATTGATTTCTCAGTAATTTGAATGATATCATTCATTTCAATTGCATCTACAATCTTACGTTGAAAAGACTCAAATTGATTTCCACCACAGCCAGCGATTAATTTGTACTGTTCCGTATCTTTGTCATAATTATATCCGCAACCATAATCATTTAATGTATATACATCTTGATGAGTAAAAGTTACATTGTAACCTAGAACAGAATGGATACTTTTTTCAATATTCGCTTTTGGTATTATTAATTTATCCGCATTTGGATATTCCTTTAGATAACTAGTAATACCAATATTTAAAATGTATTTATCAGTTAATCCAGAATTTTCGTATAAATCTTTTAAAACATTTGCATCATTACTTGGATTTATTAAATTATACAATTCTTGAACAAGTGAAGAATTTATATCTAAATGATTAGAGACCGTATGTTCTTTGATAGAATTATCTTGTATAAAAATATATATAATAATTCCTGAAAATATAATAAATAAACTTATAAATATTCCTACTTTTTTCTTCATAGATTTCTCCTCTCAAAATTTATTACGAATAGTATATTGCTCTTTTTCCAAACAGATTATACATTTTTTCAAATTGTACTCTATTATAAGTCTCTATTTTACCAGTGTAAGAATCAGAAACATAAATCACATTACTATTATATCCAACTATAACAACACTATGCAAATCACAAATCCATTGAATTTTTTCTCCAGTTTCTTTATAAATCCATGAAGTACAAACTTTTGTATCTCTTAAATTAATAGACACCCACACTTGAACAGGAATACTTTTTTTTACCAATTCTAAAACATTATTTAAGGAATTACCAGTATAATCGATCATTCCAGCTTTATAATGGTTTGCCACATCGATAATTGGTTTTTGATATACTCCATATCCATGAATATCTCTTGGATCTCCAACGAATTCAATTTCTGGATTTCCCCCAAAAAGAGTACCATTTACTAGATAAGGCTTATCACCTTTCTTTAATCTATCAACAATATCATCAGGAGTAACATTTATATTATAAAAGCGTAATAAATTATATAATGCTATACTTTCACATCCGTTTGGGTATTTTGGATACTGTGAATACGTTGGAAAATTATTAATTAAATAAGTTATATCTTTTTCTTTTACGGTGATTTCTCTAACTTGCGATGTTTTATTTCCTAGGGGATCTTGTGAATAGTAATAAATTTTATATTTTCCTGCTTTAGAATAATTAACTTTGGAATCATCTATATCAAATGGCATTTCACCAAATCTTTCATCATAAGATGACACTCCCTCTTTTAAATTTATACTATTACCAATTTCAAAAATTATAGGTGTAAGCCCTGAAATTTTAGGGCCCTCCTTGTCTTCTTTAATAGTAAGTTTAGCATTTTTACTTGACTCATTGCCAAATTCATCAACAACTGCAATATTTATATCATGTTCACCAATTGTTTTATCACAAGATATATCTTTTATAGTATAGTTAGAATACTCATCAATTTTGGTAATAAAATCACTGGCTTTTGGAATTTCTTCATCTATATATATGCTAAGATTCTGAACCTCAAATTCTGGTGCTTTTAAATCTTTAATGATTAACTTACTGACAAATTTTTCATTATCAATAATGATATTTATATTATACTCGCCAAGTGTTTTGATAAAGGATAAATCCGTATCAGTATAGGCAGATGGATTATAATCATATAAAAAGTCATTGACTGTTAATTCGCTTCCAACGTCTATAATAAGTTCTTTTTTTATGTTTTTAGATAGGTTATACCTTTTTGTTATTTTTAGACTTACTGGAATCATTATTATAGTTAAAAACACCAATACTAATAGTATGATTTTTTTCTTCTTTTTTCTTTTTTGCTTCAAAGAAAACACCCTATCTTTCTTTTATATTATATAGTATAAAGTATTAATTTAAAAGACACAATGTAGTTTACAATATATTATATAAAATCTAGTCTCAAAAGGGTTATGCATTAAGCACCTTCACCAACTAACCATTTTTTCTTAACAAACAATTACAAGTATGTTTTGTATTTGAATATTCATAAAGTTTTCTATATAATTATCCTAGGAGGATAAACTATGCAAAAAGAAACTATTAAAATGAATTCTAAACAAGATGATTTACCTATCGAAATAACTTTGTATATTCCTGAAAAGGATATCAAAGGAATTGTGCAAATTTCCCATGGTATGGCTGAACATAAAGAAAAATATGAAAACTTTCTAACCTTTCTATGTCAAAATGGTTTTGCTGCGGCAATAAGTGATCACCGTGGTCATGGAAAAAGCATTTTAAAAAAGGAAGACTTAGGCTATTTTTATGATGAAACAAGTGATTTTATTGTCGAAGATTTACATGATATCACTTTACTTTTAAAAGAAAAATATCCAGATAAACCACTTATTTTATTTGGTCATAGCATGGGTTCCTTAGTCGTTCGTAAATACATTCAAAAATATGATAAGGATATTGATAAATTAATCGTATGTGGTTCTCCTAGTAAAAACAATTTAGTAGACATCGCTATTTTCTTAACCAAAATAATTAAGTCTATTAAAGGAGATAATTATCGAAGTAAACTTATTCAAAATTTAGCTTTTGGAAGTTATAGTAAAAAAAGTGATTTTAGTGATAATGCTTGGCTTTCTTTTAATAAAGACAACGTTTTAGCTTATGATAAAGATGAATACTGTGGCTTTATCTTTACAACAAATGGTTTTCTAAATTTATTTAGATTAATGAAAAGTGTTTATCAAAAAAGAAATTATATAGTTCAAAATAAAGATTTACCTATTTATTTTATTGCTGGAGAAAATGACCCTGTTATTATAAATAAAAAAGCATGGTTAAAAAGTCAAGAATTTTTAAAATCATGTGGTTACCAAAATATTACTTCTACTCTTTATTCTCATATGAAACATGAAATATTGAATGAAACAGATAAAGAAAAAGTTTATCAAGATATATTAAATTTTTGCAAATAAAAAATGAAGTGCTCTACATTTCATTTTTTTTATTATTATAATCATCCAAAAAGGAATGAACTTCACTACCCTCACGGTAACCTAAAACACAATCCAAATTAATATTACTCATACTTTTAAAAATATTGTAATCAATGTCTTTATTCATTTTTCGTAAATTCTTAATAAGTTCTTTGATTTCTTTGCGCTTACTCGTCCCATCATTAATTAAAGAACATCCTTCGGTAAAACGACAAGCACAATTAATAAAAGTAAGTTCATTATAATTTTTCCAAGAAATAATATCTTCTTCATGTATATGATACATTGGTCTAATAAGTTCAATCCCAGAAAAATTATCACTATGTAGTTTTGGCATCATTGTTTTTACTTCGCAACCATAAAACATAGAAAGAAGAGTTGTTTCAATCACATCATCAAAATGATGACCCAAACTTATTTTATTGCAGCCTTTTTCTTTAGCATAGTTATAAAGGTAGCCTCTTCGCATACGTGCACACAAATAGCAAGGACTTTTGCCTGGATATTTTTCAACAACATCAAAAATATCTGATGTAAAAATTTCTATTGGCACACCTAATATTTCAGCATTTTCTTTAATTTTATTTAAATTATAATCATTATAACCAGGATTCATAACGACAAAACAAACTTCAAAATTAATTTGCCCATGACGTTTTAATTCTTGAAATAACTTAGCCATCAAAAAAGAATCTTTACCACCACTGATACAAACCATAATTTTGTCGTTTTCTTTTACTAGTTCATAATCCTTAATGGCTTTGATAAATCTCGCCCAGATGGTCTTTCGATATTTTTTAATAATACTTCTTTCGATTTCTTTTGTTTTATCCATCTAAATCACACTTTCTAAAGCTTCAATTAGTTTATCCAGTTCCCCTTTTGTTGTCAAGTAAGATAAACTAACTCTTATAGAAGAAGAAGCTACTTTTTTATTTTTAGTTAAAGCATAGACAAGTTTAGACGGTGTATTTAAAGGACAGCAACTTGTTTTAGCAGAAACGATAATTCCTTTTTTTTCTAATAAGGAAACAAGGTCATTGGCATTCATTTTTAACACACTAAAATTCACAAAATAAACAGAAGAACGAGAAGTACTGTTGATAATAATATCTTTTTTCTTTTTTAAATAATCTAACAGATAAGTTTGTAATTCTAAAACATATGAATGGTGTTTACTTTGTTCTTCTAAGGCAAGTTTTAAAGCCGTATAAAAAGCAACAATATTAGGAAGTATAGGTGTGCCACTTCGATAGTTTGTGGTACTTCTTCCTCCATGAAGTAAAGGGACTAATTCTACATTTTCTTTTTTTATAAGAATAGAAGTGCCATCTAAGCCACTTAATTTATGTGCAGAAATTGTTGCTAAATCAACATTTGTAAAATTAAAAGGTTCTTTACCTATTATCTGAGTCGCATCCGTATGAAAATAAGTATGAGGATATTTTTTTAACATTTTACCAATTTCATCAATAGGTTCTACAATACCAAGTTCACTATCCATCGCGGTAACACTAACTAAAATCGTATCCGGACGAAGACGTTTTTCAATTTCTAAAGGCGTAATAATTCCCTCTTCATTTACTGGAATCACTTCGATTTCAAAACCTTTTTCACTCATATAAGTTAAAGGACTTAAAATAGAAGAATGTTCTAAACTACTCACTAATATATGTTTTCCAAAGTTTTTATATCTTTCTAAAATACCTTTAACTGCTAAATTATTAGATTCAGTAGAACCAGATGTATAAATAATTTCATCAGGTAAAACCCCCAATAAATCAGCTATTTTTTTAGTAGTATCTTGAATTTTCTCATTTGCTTTTCTTCCTAAAATATGGTTAGAATTAGGATTAGCAAAATCTTGGCATGCCATAATAAAACTATCTAACACTTCTTTACGTACTAAAGAAGCTGCGGCATAATCAAAATAAATCATAAATTCACCTCAAACATTATTTATTTTATTGTTAAATACCCTTTTTGGCAAGATAATTTTGAGCATAAGAACATAAACCTATGATTTCTTTATCAGAATATAAATCAACAAAATAATCCATGATATTTTTAGCTAATCCTAAACCTCTTTTATCTTCTCTCACCCAAACTTTATCGATATAAAAAATATGGTCTTTCTCATGATAAGTGAGACTTACCCACTCGTTTTCATCCTTTATTTTATTTTTTTCTAATATATACATAATATCACCTCATTCGCCGTGCCCAAAAATCACTTTTCTCTTATCCTATAGTAGGAGGAGACTTTATGCGAATTATATTTATTACCATTTTAACTTTTTTTATGCAGATTGGTGAATTTTTATATGGTAGTATTGACTACCTACTTCTTTCTTTGTTTACTCTTTTTGGTATTAATTATTTCTTATCCCTATTTATCGAAATAAAAAATAAAACGTTTAAAAAAAGAGATATTATTTTAAAAACTTTCAAAATATTTGGTTATCTTTCTTTAATCACCGTTTCTGTCTTCTTAGATAATATTTTTGAGTTAGATAGTATTCGTAAATTAATTTTAGAAACATTTTTTATTAATGAAGTTAGTTGTATTTTCAAACATGCTCTAGCCTTAGGACTTAAAGTACCTGACTTTTTAACTAATTATTTACAAAAAATTTTAGATTCTATGACAAAAACGATTGATCCATAAAAAAACAATATAGCCTAAAAACTATACCGTTTTAAATTTTCAACAATTTCTTTTAAATGCATGCCATTACTTGCTTTTAATAAAATGACATCCTCTTTCTGAATAGTTTTTTCTAAAAATTCTTGTAAAGATTTTAAAGTGTCAAAATAGTAAACTTTCTCTTTTAATTGAATATTATCTTGAATTTCTTCTAAAGTGAATTTCACTTTGTCACCGTAAAGACAAATAAAATCAAAAGAATTTAAAACGGGTAAATTGCCTACATCACGATGAATTTTTTCTGAAAACTCTTCAAGTTCTAGCATATCCCCAATCACTGCAATTTTACGTTTACCAGGATATTCTTTTAAAGTATTTAAGGCACCCTTTAAAGCTTCTATATTAGAATTATAAGTGTCGTCAATAAGAGTAGCCTCATTTTTAAGTGTCTCTATTTTCATGCGATTACCAGATATTGAAACCGTTTCTAAGCCTTTTTTAATAAGAGAAAATGGTACATCAAAATAGGTTCCTACCGCAATAGCAAGTAAAGCATTTGACACAAAAACATCACCCATTAAAGGTAAAGATATGGTTTCACCAGAAATATCAAAATTTGTTTTTCCTTTTAATACTTTAATATTCTCAGCACGATAATCACTATTTAAAGAAAGACCGCATTTAATAAGAGGATTAGGAATTTGTAAATTTTGAAGTAAATCATTATCATTATTTATAGCAAGGGGTGCGCTTTTTTTCATTCCATCTAATATTTCTAATTTTGCTTTTAATATATTCTCTCTAGAACCTAATAATCCTATATGAGCTGTTCCAATATTTGTAATAACAGCTAAATCAGGTTCGGCAATCTTTGTTAAATTATGAATCATACCAAATCCATTCATACCCATTTCTAAAACAATGATATCGACATCATCGGCTTCTAAAAGGCTAAGCGGTAAACCGATTTGACCATTTAAATTACCAGGTGTTTTATAAACTTTATATTTTTGATTCAAAACACTACCTATCATATCTTTCGTACTTGTTTTTCCAGCACTACCCGTAATAGCTACAATAGGAATATTCTTTTGCTTTCTAACATAAGTAGCAATGCTTTGCAAAGCAAGAATACTGTTTTCTACTAAAATAACAGGTTTGTCATATTTTTCATTAGGCATTTCATCAACAATACAAGCGCATGCTCCTTTTTCAAAAGCCATACCAATATACTGATTGCCATTAAAATTTTCACCTTTAATGCCAATATAACAATCATCTTCTTTAATAGTTCTTGTATCTTTAGAAAAATGTTTGACAACAACATTATCTTTTCCACAAATTAATTGTCCATTACAAATTTCTACAATTTTCTTAATTTCTAAATTCATCTCTATCCATTCCTTTTCTCTTATATTATACATTAAGTTTACATTTTTGGATATAAAAATCAAAGTTATTAACTTTTTTGTGTTAAGCTTATAAAAAGTCAAGGAGGAACCCGAATGAATTTAGATATTAATCAAACTATTTCTTTACTTACTGATATTATCACACAAGAATTTAATAAAATAGATCCTGTTGACACATCAATTTTTCATCCTCTCATAAATGGCTACTGCTTACATTTTGCCATCCTACTTCATCATTTTTTTCCAGAGGGGCAAATCTTTTTCTCAAGTAAAGATCAACATTATATTTTTTACCTAAATGGACGATATTATGACTATCGAGGAGAATTAATTCAAACAAAAGATTTTTTAATTATAAATTCCACTGACGATATGACATTAATTAAAGATCTACTCCCTGTTAAAGATGATAAAACTGAATTAGATTATGCAGAAATTACTGGTTACGATTCAAAAGAACGAACGCAAAAATGGTTAAATATTCAAAAAAGAATTTATCAAAAAATAAAAGAACTACCTTTAGAATCACAATTAGAACTTTAAAAAACGCCTTAGTGCGTTTTTTTATACTTTAAAACTTTTTCAAATTCCCATCATTCATTTTTTATCATACATACTGGTCTTATAATTTTTGACAATTATCAAAAATATTTAATTAACTATACAAATAGTACAAACAAATTTACACTTATTTACATTATTAATAATAATTTCTTTACTACTTTATGAGTCATTTATATAATATAAAATACAAAGGAAGGAAGTAATTTATGGAAGGCAGGAAATTATCAGAAGAAGAAGTTATAAAACTGATAGAAGTTTGCAAATGTACTGTAAGTGAAACCCTAGACGATACAGATGTCCTTTATCAAGGATATTGTTATTATTTTGCATCTACATTAGTAAGTATTTTAGATGGTTCTACATTATGTAAAAATTCAACGAATGATCATTATTTTATTTTATATAATAATAAATATTACGATGCGAGAGTATTTTTTAACGCGCAAAACAAACGTTGTTCTATACCGACTAAAGTAGTTAATAATGAAGTATTAGTAGAAGATTTAGACGGTGAATTCATAGTTCCAAAATATATAGATGAAAAAAATCATTTAACAGAATACATTTATGCAGGACAATTTGGTGATGTTAGAAGTAGCCTCAAAGATGCAATATGGAAACAAATTTATTTACCAATGTATAATAATGGAATGGAAACTGTTAGTTTATTTAATCAAACTATGAAACGTTAGTTTAACATTTTCCAAATAAATTTTCAGTCTTAATGATTACTTAGAAAAAACACAAGATTATTAATGTTCTTGTGTTTTTAAATACTCTAAAACAATTTCTGTATCATCAAAATGATGTTTTGTATGTCCAATTATTTGATAATCTTCATGACCTTTGCCTAAAATAAGCAACGTATCATTATCTTGAAGCATAGATAGTCCCTTTAATATAGCGTCTTTTCTATCATAAATGACACAATAGTTATCATTTTTGACACCCGCTAAAATATCTTTCATAATATTTTCTGGTTCTTCTGTTCTTGGGTTATCATTAGTGAATATTACATAGTCACTTTTCTTAGTGGCAATATCCCCCATAATAGGTCTTTTCATTGGATCCCTATCTCCACCACAACCTACAATAGTTATTACGTTACCAGATTTATTTTCTAGAAAGGCATCAATTATTTTTTCGACAGCATCTGGGGTATGGGCATAATCTATTACGGCATGGGCATTACCAACATTTATACTTTCACATCTACCATGAGGAGGATATATCTTCAAAGAAGCATTCAGTAAATCATTAATATCAAACCCTAAGGCTTTACAAATAGCTAAACAAGTTAAATAATTATAAACGTTAAAACGACTTCTTAAATTAGTATGAGCAGTATAGGAAATATTTTTATAAGTAAATGAAATATCCATACCCGTATTATTTTCAGTATAGCTAAGTGCCTTATAATCACATTCATTAAATCCAATTGTCATATGTTCTTTTGTCATAAAATAATTACTATAAGCATCATCTTTATTTACAATAATAACACCATCACTTTTTAATTTATCTAATATAAGTAATTTAGCTTTTAAATAATTTTCCATCGTCTTATGATAATCTAAATGATCTTCTGTTAAATTGGTAAAAGCTTCAACAGAATATTTAAGACCCGCTACTCGGTCAAAAGATAAAGCATGACTTGATACTTCCATTATAAAATGAGTGGCACCCATTTCTTTAGCTTTTAAAATATAATTATATACATCAACTATTTCTGGAGTGGTATTTGGTAGTTCTTCTTTTAACTCGCCACAATAAAAACCAATCGTCCCCATATAAGCCACTTTAACTCCTAGCTCTTTTAATAGTTGATAAACTAGAAAACAAGTGGTGGTTTTACCATTGGTACCCGTTACTCCAACTAAAGTCATTTCATTAACTAAATCACTATACTTAGTTACAAGTTCATTTTGAAGCCAAAGACTTGAATTTTTAACAATAATAGTTTCTACGGGATACTCACCATGTTCACAAACAATCCGCGCAGCTCCATTTGCGATAGCTTTCTCGATATAATCGTGCCCATCAACGGTATGACCTTTTATAGCTACAAAAGTATCACCTGCTACTACTTTTCTTGAATCAGTTTTAATAGTTAACATAAATCCTCCTATAATAATTCTATTCTTTTAGCAATTTCTGCACGACCTAAAATTAGCATAATATCATATAAATTTGGGGTTTTAGAACGTCCTGTTAAAGAAACTCTTATAACCGTAGAAACATCCGCAACATTTCCTTTAAAGCTTTCAGGATTTTTCTTATATTCTTTCATATTAGAAGCATAACCAAGTTCATCACATAAAAGTTTTATTTTGTTAAACCAATCTTCTTGATTATCTTTTTCATCATAATATTTTGTAATATAAGTATGTAAAATATTCTTTATCTCATCGATATCACTGATTTTTTGCCATTCATAATTATCACATGTAAACTCACCATACATGTAAGAAATATTATTTTTAATTTCACTAAACATAGCGTAGTCTTTACGTGGTTTTTCGCATTCTCTTTCAATATTTAAAGTTGAAATGACAATATCTTTGTGTGTTTCTAAATCATGAGAAAATTCTTCATCATTTATCTTAGCCCAAGATAGAAGTTTATTATAAAACTTTTCAGCACTAATACGACTTAAATAGTTACGAGAAATATTAAGAAGTTTTTCCATATCAAATAAAGCACCACTTGTACTCATATTATCAAATGACACATAAAAATCATTAATATTTTTACCTGGATTATTTAAGAACCATTCCTCAAAGTTAGAGTTAGCAAGTGTTAATAAATAAATTTTAACAGCTTCTTTAGGAATACCTTTTTCACTGTAATAAGCTACATTTGCTTCAGGATCTTTTCTTTTACTAATTTTTCTTCTTTTTCCATCTTCTTCTTTTTGAATAGTGGCTAAATGAGCATAATGTGGAAGTGGAAAACCTAAGGTATTAAATAAATCCACATGGACTGGCAAACTACTTACCCATTCATCGCCACGAGTTACATGTGTTGTTCCCATTAAAGTATCGTCAACTGCATGGGCAAAATGATAAGTTGGAATACCATCACTTTTTAATAAAACAATATCCATGTCATTTTCGGGAAATTCAATACGCCCTTTAATACAGTCATTAACAACAATTTTATTATCAAAACTTCCTTTACTTTTTAAACGAATAACATAAGGATTTCCTGCCTCTACTTTTTCTTTTACTTCTTCCATCGTCATGGCACGTTCTTTACTAGCCCAAATGCCATAGTATCCAATTCTTTGTTTTCTCTTTTGTTGTTTTTCAGTAATTTCATTTAATTCTTCACTGGTTAAAAAAGATGGGTACGCTAAATCTTTAATAAGTAAATCTTTTACAAAAGCTTGATAAATATCTACTCTTTTACTTTGAACATAAGGAGCATAATCCCCGACATAATGATCTACATCAAGAGGATATTCGTCAAAATTAACCTCGTATTCTTTAACAGAATTAATGATTTGATCTATGGCATCAACAACTAAACGTTTTTGATCAGTATCCTCAATTCTTAAGAAACATACTCCATTTGTTTCATGAGCAAGTCTTTCGGCTACGATAGCTTGGTAAAGAGTCCCAATATGAACAAAACCAGTTGGACTTGGGGCGATACGTGTTACCATAGCTCCTTCTTCTAAATCTCTTTTTGGATATTTTTCTTCATAGTAAGTTCTGTCATGCTTTACGTTTGGTAAAAGCATGCTAGCATATTCTTCTCTTGTCATTTTCTTTCCTTCTTTCTAAAATAAAAAGATGGTACTCACAAAGGACGAGTTTACCTCGTGGTACCACCTTATTTTTTTCTTATTCTGATAACGGGAAGTTCCCGGATTATACTTGAACATATAATCAACTCCAAAGTTTCTTCAAAATGTCACTTTATCTATTTCCACCTATAAACATAGACTCTCTTTAAAAGTAAAACATTTTTACTCCTCTTTTTCTCTGCTTTCAAAAATATTTTAAAAGTTTTCCTAGTATTTGTCAACTCCTATTAACTATCATTTTCTAGTCTTATCGTTATTTTTTGGTATTTAAAACCGGCTTCTAATAATATTTTTCTTAAATAATGTATTTTATTCTTGCCATTAATTGCTTTAATTTGAATTATATTTTTTAAGGCATTAGAACTTCTAACATATCGATATTATTTATCTTCTTTTAAAGAATGGACAGCATGATCAATTGTTCCAGTTACTAAGTGACTCACCTTTGATACAATTACTTCAGGATCTTCATACATATCTTTATCAATCCATTCGAAAACAATGGAAACAAACGCATATTTATAAAAGTTAGTAATAAATTTTTTATCTTCCTCACGCAAACCTTTACCTTTAGATTTCTTAGTGATTTCATCATAAATAATAGGATAAACCAAACGATAAAGATTAGTTCTTAGTACTTCTCTTGAAACGGAGTGATAAATGTTTTCGACAAATATTTTTTCTTCTAACATAATTTTAAAAACGATTAAAAATTTATCTTCCCATGTCTCATATTCTTCTTTTTTCTTTATAAGATGGTCGACATCATCAATACAAATCCATTCGACCAAATCAGGAATATCTTGAAAATGATAATAAAAAGTTTGTCTATTAATATTACATTGATTAGAAATATCATTCACAGTGATTTTATTAAATGGTTTTTCTTTTAGTAAATCTTTAAAAGTATACGCAATGGCTTTTTTAGTTGTTAAACTACTCATCATATATCACCTCTTAAATATTATATCGAAAAAAAAGATGAAATAAATCATTATTCCATTCTTTTTTGAATTTATTTAAATAAACCACTTTCTTTTAATAAGATTTCTAAATCAGTGCCTTTTACTTTCTTTTCAAGGACTTTAACAAGTTGTTTTTCTGCAAAATTAAGAGGAAGTTCATCAACTGATTTTTTATCCACAGCATAATAACATGCTTTTAAAAGTTCACGAACATCATATTTACTTCCCCATACTTCTGGAACTGCCCTATCCACTTTTAAAAGGGTATAAACGGCTTCCATACCTGTTCTAATAGAATACTCAGTTGTGAAAATAGTGTCTCTAGGTGTTTCAGCAAATTGACCAATAAAAGCAAAGTTTACCGCGCCATTTGGAACAACAAGAGGTCTATCTTTTTCTTCTCTTGGTTCAAAAAAGGCATTAATGTAAGGCATATAGCATGTTGTTGTATTACATTTATCTGCATACATTTCAATTTTTTTATCTTCTACACCAATATGATAAAGCCACTCTTCACATACTTCTTTACCTGTGCAATCTTGAATTGGCTTTTTAACGAAGTTACCATCTTTTGTCGTATTTAAAGCATATACCCAGACTAAAATACTGTCTTTATTTTGAGATTTAAACTGTGGTTGACGGTTGATTGTCCATGATAAATACCAATTATCCATGCTGTCTTTTACGGTAACAATACCACCCGTGGTTACTTTACCATCTCTTGGATCACGCTTACAAATATTTATGATATGCTTAATAATTTCCTCATCACTTACTTCGATAGTTGCACTCATCCAGTTAGTTTCATCCACATGACTGCAGAATTTATCCGGATTACCAAATTCACCATTTAAAGCCTGTTTAGCAATATTTTTCCATAAATCCCAAGATTCTCCATAGCCATTTTTTATTTTAGATAAATCAGGAACATGTGTTTGATCTCCATAACAAGAAGTATCCGTACAACAACCATTTGTAATGAAAACTAAATCATCTTCAATAAGATCAATTGTTTTTTCCTCTCCTTCTTTTTCATAAATAATTTGGGTAGCTACTTTTTTATCTTTCGTATTTTCAAAGATAACATTTTTAACATTCATGCCATATTCTATTTTTACCCCATGACTTTCTAAATATTTTGTTAAAGGTAAAATCATCGATTCATATTGATTGTATTTTGTAAAACGTAAGGCTGAAAAGTCTGGTAATCCATCAATGTGATGAACATAACGGCATAAATATCTTTTCATTTCTAAGGCTGAAGACCATTTTTGAAAAGCAAACATGGTTTGCCAATAAAGCCAAAAATTTGTACTCCAGAAAGTATCTGGTAAAACATCAGATATTTTTTTATTTTCAAGGTCTTTTTCTGGGGTAATGAATAACTTGGATAAAGCCATAGCTGATTTTTTATCAAGTTTAAATAGCTTATCGGTATGAGCATCCTCGCCACGATTTACGGTTGCTCTACAAAGTGAATAATTCGGGTCATGTTTATTTAACCAATAATATTCATCAAGAACAGATACGTCTGGAGTTTCAATTGATGGAACACTTCGAAACATATCCCACATACATTCGAAATGATTATCCATTTCTCTTCCACCACGCATATAAAAGCCCTTGGTAATATCTTTTCTACCATCACAAGAACCACCAGCCAAATCAAGTTTTTCTAATAAATGAATATGTTCTCCCTTCATTTGACCATCTCTTAGTAGGTAAAAAGCTGCGGATAACCCCGCTAAACCTGTACCTATAATATAAGCTGATTTTTTATCAACTCCTTCTGGTTTTTCGGGACGCGCAAATGCTTCATATGTTCCCGCTGCATAATACATATTTTATTCCTCCTCGCATAATAGTTTTTGTAAGTGATTTATCATTGATATTTTGCTTACAAAAACTATTCTTTCTTTTATGATTAACGATTACATTGTAATATTGTTAAATAACTTCTTCAATCATCAATTTTTAAAGAATGCAATAAATTATATATACTTTAATTTAATTGCAGTAATAATCATCCAACTATAATAAATTGTTCAAATATTAGACAAATATACTTTTTTGTATAAAAAAAGAACCTTAGTGGTTCATATCTTTACGCATCAAAACTTTATAAATTTAATTTTAATTCTATTTCTTTCTTCGTATTACTACTTATTAAGGATGAATCATATTTAATTTTTATTTCAATTTCTTCATTATTATCATAAGTTTCCACATCAAAGTTGCTTTCTACCTTTTCTATTCCTTCAATATCAAATAAATCTTCAATTGCACCTTTTAAAGCAATATTCACGGTAAATATCTTCTCTTGCCATTTTATATTCAGAAACTTTATTTTTTGAATGTTTATAAAAGCAACATGAAATGGTATTTTTAAAATATTTAAAAATAACCCAATTTCCATTTTGATTATTTTAGGAGTAATCAGTTCAAGATTATATTTCATATCAATTTTTAATTCTTTTTCATTTTCAACAATAACCTCTGAAACGCCTGTTAAAGACATTAAATAATCTTTTAATTCTTTATGTCCACAACTGCCCATCATTATAGTTAATTCTTTCATTTTGAATTCTTTCCCATAAATTTCTATATTCATTTTAACAGATATTTTCTTTTGTTAAAATATTCCTTTAATTAGCAAGTTTTCTAGAAATAACGTCTTCTGGTTTATTCTTATAAAATCATCTTTAGCTGCATATTACTAAAATTATTCGTTTGCCTTTATTTCTTCGTATTCTATATTTTCACAAACAACATATATTAATGGTTCTTGTTCATCGCTTGCAAAACATATAAACTCTTTATTATTTAATTTAATGTACTTCATAAATATCTTCTCTATATAATTCCACGAAAACATTTCTTTAATATTACACCGTTCAATATCATATAAGATTATTCTCATTTTTATTTTATTAGTTTGATAAGTATTGTTTTCTTTTAATATTGGATTTCCAGACCAGAAAACATCCATTAAAAGTTCTATTTTTGCTTTAGCAATGTCATAATTAACATCTGTAATAAAACTGTCATGAAATTCATGATAACATTCTATAAATCCATTTAAATTTTTTTTTGTAATTTTATTCATATTTTCCTCTTTCTGCAATACTTCCTAATACAATGTATCAATTTTTTTAGTTTTTGCTAATGAATTTTTATGGCACTCTTTTTTAATCTCATCAGTATCACACCTAAGATTGCAAGTTCCCTCTTTACGATAATAATCATCGCATTCGTCATTTTCTTTTTTTAATTCATTTGCTAAAACTTTTAATTTTTCTCTTTTTTCAAATAAATATAATGCTCTTAAAGAATTGAATCCTCTCATGTTTCTATTATTTCTCATGGCCTCTTCTAAATATTTTTTAATATATGCTGGTTTTTCTACTTCTTCTACCTCATCTTCCTTAGCTTTTTGTTCAGGAACCTTTACATCTAATAATATTTCAAACCATGCAGCCACGATATGCCTATGACAAAAATCTGTATTTGATTCATAACATAATAATATGGAATTATCTAATTTTTCATAAACTTCTTCCGAATCCAATTTTTGTAATACTTGGTTCCAATATTCTTGAACATAATATCTATTGTTTTCTTCTTCAGAAACTTTTCCAATATTATCGTGCCATTGTTTCCAAAATGAAAATTTTGGAGCTAACTCAGGATAACATCTTCCTTGATAGTTAGCGTCTTTGCCACGATTACCAGAAATGGAGTACGTAATAAATTTATCAGATTTCCAATCATGATAACTACTTGTACTAATCATATAATTCATCCTTTCAATATTATTCATTTTTTATTCTTTGATTCAAAATAATTATTAACTTCAAATAATATTCCATGCAAATCGTCATTTTTTTGTTTATATTATATCACAGCTTATCAGATTATAAAAAAAACTACCTCGTAAGTAGTTTTTTTGTTATCTCGAAAATACGAGTATTTAAACAATTTGGTGTGAGTAATCAAGTAGTTTCAAACTTTTCTCTCCAAATTCAATAATCAATACAATATTTGTATCAATTTCTAATATAATTTTACCCAAAAATAGAAAAAGTAGCAATAATTTAATGCTGCTTTTAGATTTCGTTATAATAATATAAGTTTTCCATTAGTTCTTGTCCGTTAGGCAAAGTTAATGGATTAGTATCAGCAAATTCTCCACCCATATGTTTATAAAATTCATTAGACGAATTTTCAGAAAGGCAACCTATAATCATTTTGTTGTACCCCATATTTTTTAATTCATTTATTGCTTTATTAAATAAAACTTTACCAAAACCTTTACCCTTAACACTATCTAACGAATATAATGTATCAAGTTCACCGCATCGGGAACAATTGTCACACTTTGTTTTACGAACTCTCAAAACTCCAACATATTCATTATTATATTTTAATAGAAATCTTCTACTACTATCATTCAAACCTTCTTTCAAGTTTGATATCGCTTTTTGTATTTCTGGCTCTGTATTGATTAATTCTAAAAAATCATCATTGACTATACCTTTACAAGATTGTTTCTAAGATAGTGCATTAACTCTTGCATAGTATTCAATATTATCTATATCCATGTTTTCAATAGCATAATCCATAACTATCTTCTCCTTATTTCTTTCTTCATAAAACTAATAAATTCTTCAATTGACATAGACATAGTTTCTTCACTACCATATTTTCTAAAACTTATTAAATTATTATCTCTTTCATTATCTCCAATAATTAAAGTATATGGATTTTTCATAACATTACTTTGTCTAATTTTTTTACCCATTTGCTCCTTTGAATCATCATAACTAACTCTAATATCTTCGTCAATTAATATTTGTTTTAGTTTTTGACAATACTCATCATGATATTTCATATTAACAGGAACAATATTTACTTGAACTGGTGATAACCATACTGGTAATACGCCTTTAAATTGTTCAAGTAATAATACCAAAAATCTTTCATAAGAACCTAGAACTGCTCTATGTACCATTACAGGAGTTTGTTTTTCACCATTTTCATCTATATAGAAAAGCCCAAATCTTTTAGGAGTTGCAAAATCTAGTTGGACAGTTGGAATTTGTATTTCTCTATCAAGTGCATCTCTAAACATAAAATCAAGTTTAGGTCCATATAATGCTGCTTCTCCCTCACATCTTTTTGCATCTAATCTAAGTTCATCAGATATTTCTTGTAATAAACTTTCACATAAATCCCAATCAGACTTTTCACCAATATATTTTTCAGGATGTTCATAATCTCTTACTGATAATGATACCCAATGATTTTCCCATAATCCCATTCTAGAATAAAAGTCTTTAATTAAATTGCATATATTAATTATTTCTTGTTTTACTTGTTCCCTAGTACAGAATACATGACCATCTTCAACAGTTATAGCATAAACTCTTGATAAACTATTTCCTACTGCTCCTTGTAATTCCGCTCTATATTGTTTATCTGATTCCATATATCTAATAGGTAAATCTTTATAGCTTCTTAATTTAGAGGCAAATATTTGAGTATGATGTGGACATTGAACTGGTTTTAAAACAAATTTATGTCCTTTTGGAGATTCAACTCTAAATAATTCTTCATTAAACTTTTGAGCATGACCAGAAGTTTCAAATAAAGATATATCGGCAAGTGATGGACAACTAACTTTTTCAAATCCATACTTTTTACATACTCTTTCCATTTCTCTTTTTAATTCATCAATTATAATAGTTCCTCTTGGAGTAAATAATGGTAGTCCTGCTCCTACATAATCAGAAAAGCAAAACAAATCTAAATCTTGACCTATTTTTCTATGATCTCTTTCCTTTGCCTCTTCAATAAACACATTATATTTATCTAAAGCTTCTTTACTTTTAAAGGATTTACCGACTATTCTTTGTATCATTTCATTATTAGCATTTCCTTCAAAATAAACACCGCTAACTCTTAATAATTTAACATATACTTCATTATCGATTTTTCTTATTTCATTTTCTAGTTTTTCAAAATCATTTTCGCTAACTTGTTCATCAGCTTTAAATTCATAATAAAATTCATCATCATTACAAGACATATTATCTAATCTTATATTATTATAATTTTTATTAATTACTTCTTTTAGTAATTCACAACATTTCTTATTCATATTTTTACCTTCTTTCTATTTATTTGCTTTTGAGGGAGAAAATCGTATTAACTTCCGTTTCCGTCATTTTTACCATCTCCTTTATAAAATAAAAAGAGAATGATACCATAATAGGAGTCTATTAAGACGGTACCATCCTCTTGTTTTACTTAATTTATATAACCGATATTCTCGGGCATTCCCTTTCGGGTGCAACTAATAGGTAGTAATCATTAACATTGTTTATTATCTTCCACCAAACGATAACTCTCTTTAAAACAATTATTAATAATCATGTCCTATATCATAGTTTTTCTAATAATATTAAATCATCATTTCATTGTTTTTTTGCATAAAATTTAAAAAGTCTATTACTTGATTGTAATAGACTTGCATAAACGATATAATTTAATCTTACCTTTTTGTTAAGCAATGCTAAAACAATCAATACTATAAATTGACTTATTTATTGTGGTATAAGTTGTCGTAGTTAATTGTTTTAACATATTAATCTCTCCCTTTCAAAGCAATAATAATATACCATATTTGCATTAATTTGTCAAAATTTTGCTTTTATTGACAGAGTCCAAATTTATCGGAATATAAAAAAAGAAAGAACTCGGTGGTATAATATACCTATATAAACCAATAAAATAAAGGAGTTCTTTCATATAAATATATTACCCCAAATCTTAGATGTTTGCTCAAAAAGTTTTCTTGTCAACAATGCAATATGCAATTTTAAAGATAAGCTAACCCAGCTATTAAGAAAACTTTTTGATATTAACTGTAAAAATATATATGTTGATATGTTTCTTTCTCTTCAAGAATCAATAGCTGAAATCTCGGCATCTATTATCAAAAACATCTTAGAACTAGCTGGTGAAGAATTTAAAAATTCAACGATAAGAAAAGAAAAAGGCTACATAAATAAATCAAATGTTGAACGAACAATAATTACTATTTTTGGTGAAATTACGTTTAAAAGAACATTATATCAACACAAATTAACCAATGAATACTATATCTACGTAGATGATGTATTCGGTATAGAAGCTTATAAAAATTATGACCCTATTGTAAGAGGAATTCTTATTCAAGATTCCATTTTGAAAAAACTAATCAAACAGCTAATTATTCACCTTTGAATTTTTTTCATTTAAAACAATTTTTAAAAGGAAAAATAAATATTCCTAAACAAACTATTTATAAATTTAAACAAGCTATCAAATTAAGAAATAAAATAGCTGATATTATCTATGAACAAAAAGATAAAGAGGCTTTTATAGCTGAAATGGATAAGTTAATAGAAAGTAAAACGAACGAATCAAGAAAGCAAAAAATAACAGAATATAAAGCCTATATCCTTAAACATTGGAAAGGAATTTTAAATATGAAAGATTCTTTATGTAAATCTTCTATGGAAGCACATATTGAACATTGCATCGCATCACAGTTTTATTCTGTTTCTAAGGCATACTCCGAAAATTATATAGAAAGCTACTTAAAATTACAGGAGATGCAATTAAACAATATTTCTATTTTTAATTATTATCTATCTACCTACAATTCTGAAGATGGTTTTGTTTACAATATGCAAAAAAAAGTAGATTTTTCTATATTTGAAAATTCCACTTCAAATGTCCAATTTTAAATTCTTCCAGTCATTTATCCGTCGTGATTAATGGAATTCGTAACACTTATGCTACATTCCGATAAATTTGGACTCCGTCATTAGGGAATAAGTAGTATCTATAAGAAGTTGGTATATAAATATTAATTTAAATCTTTTATAAATGACTCTAATTCGTTTATTTCAAGTTTGTTTGACAAATTACCTATATAAATAGTTTTTGAGTAGTTAAATGCTAGAAATGTGATGCCTTTAATAATTATTCTGTGTGGCTCTATATATGATAAATTAGTTCTATCAATTTTTCTTATATTACCATTTATTATTGTTGGAGTAATATTACAAAATCCACATATAAATTCTATTTTCTTTTTTAATTCATCATCAAAATCTAATTCATTATTTATGATATTAATCATTTAAACCTGTCATTTCTTTAATTAACAGCAAAAAAATACCAACTTCTTTTAGAAATTGATATTTTCTATATTAAATCCAAGACTATAAAAGGTCTGGACAGATTTCCCTATGGTGCCGATTGGCAGAATTGAACTGCCCTCTGATGCTTACCATGCATCTGTACTACCACTGTACTAAATCGGCATACATTAATCTTATCATAAAATAAGACTAATGCAAGATAAAATGAATTTATAACTTAAAATTTATTTTAAACCTTGAACTTTATTAGAAAGATTAACAAAATCATCGCTACCTTCATAATATCTACGGTCAAATAAAATCCAACCATCAGAGGCATTTTCAACCTGAGGTTTAATTGAATTTTTAATATCTTCAGGATAATATTCAATATCCTTTAAGGCATTTTCTAAAGTAAAATAGCCGTCCATTTCATATTTTTTAGCTTGGATGTCAGACTCTAATTTGCTGACGTATAAAACGAATTTGGCATCTTTTGTTTTCTCCGCAACGGCTTCATCATATAAACTCAAAAGTTCATCACGTATTTGTAATGGTTCAAGCATAGATATGATATTTTCTCTATCTGCTTCTTTCTTTTCCTCTTTAGATAAAACACTACGTTCAGAAGTTTTTGCCTTTACAAGTTCTTTTACAAATAACATTTTATAAATTTTAGCAAAATCAATGTCGCTATAACCTTTTAGTTCACTTATAATACCAATTACTAATGTCATAGTACCGTAAATATGATCAGCAACAGATTCAATCTTATCGGCTGGAATACCAACCTCTTTCCAACCTGTACGAATTACATCCTTTAATTTGTTAGCTTCTAAATAAAAATTTATTACATTTTCCATATTTTTAATGTCTCCCTTCGGTTATATTATATCATTCTGAAATAACTTTGCAAATAAATTTTAAAATCAAACTTATTTGTCTCAAAATCGACTATGTCAACAGGAAATGAATAATTAATGTAAAAAATAAACCGGTCACAGTTGGAATTAAAAAGGCCATAAAGGTATAACTCCAACTTTTACTTTCTTTTTTTATTGATAAAAGAGTTGTTGTACATGGATAATGACAAAGGGAAATGATTAAAAAGCATATGGCTGTTATGTATGTCCAACCATTATTTACTAAAATATGTCTTAAACTTTCCATTGATGTATAAGAAACTAAGGCGTTACTTTTGGTATAACAAAGTAAAAGTGATGGGATAACGATTTCATTCGCAGGCATTCCTAAGATAAAGGCTAAAATAATAGCCCCATCAAGGCCAAACAAATGACCAAAAGCATTTAATTTAGTAACTAATAATAAAAGAAAAGTACTATTTCCTAATTGCCAAGAAGCTAAAAAATAAATTAAAATTCCTAAAGGAAAGGAAACTAACATGGCTCTTTTTAAAACTGGAAAGGCTTTTTCTTTTAAGGCTTGTGAAAAAGTTTTCCAGATAGATGGTCTTCTAAAAGTTGGTAATTCTAAAATAAACATAACTTCTTCTTTTTTAAAGATAAAATGATTCAAAATTTTTGTCCAAAGAAAAGTTAAAATAATCCCCAAAATGATAATTAGTAATAATCCTAATGCAACTAAAAGACTACTAAATAAGGAATTATCTGTCACAAAAAATAAGCTTATCATTGTTATCATTGCGGGAAAACGACCATTGCAAGGCATAAAATTATTAGTTAACATGGCTAAAAGACGCATTTTTTTATCTTCCATAATTCTTGAGTTAGTGACTCCAATCGCATTACAACCAAGCCCCATACACATCGTTAAACTTTGTTTGCCACAAGAGCCACATTTTTTAAATGGTTTATCCATATTAAAAGCAATTCTTGGAAATAAACCGTAATCTTCTAAATATGAAAAAAGAGGAAAGAAAATAATTAGTGGAGGCATCATAACTGATACTACCCAATAAAAGGTCCGATATCCACCTAAAATGAGAGGATGCAAAATAAAATCAGGTAAAAAAGAAAAGAACATTAATAAATATTTTTCACCACTTGCGAAAAAAGAAAACATAAAGTCTGATGGGATATTTGACACAAAAATCGTTAACCAAAGAATAACTAAAAAAATGATACAGGTGACAGCAAAAGAAAAAATTTTATGACTAAGAATTTTATTCCAGAAAATATCTTCTTTTTTTAAAGTTTGCTCTTTTCTTTCAACAATATTTTCTAGTAATTTATCCGTACAATGAATATAACTTTTTAATAGTTCTTCCCGACTTATATAGTTTTTATAAAAACGTAACACTTTTTGTAAACTTTCATTTTTACAAGGTTTTTCTTGATATAAATAAGAAACAGGTTTATCAACGTAGGAATTTGTTAGTTTTAAATAATTAGCAATTTTGCCTTCATGTTTTACTTTAAAAATATTAGGATTTACTTTAAAATGATTCATTTCATCACATAATCTAGCACACCCAGTTCCATCGCTTGCTTTTGTAATAACAATCGGAACATTTAATCTTTGTTGTAACTTAAGGACATCAATATTTATTTTTTGAGATGTTGCTTCATCCATTAAATTTAAACAGATAATTACCTTATCAGTAACATCTAAAACTTCTAAAAGTAAAACTATACTTCTTTCTATATTCGAGGCATCTAAAACAACTACGGCTAGGTCATAATCTAAAGAACAGACAAAAGATGAGGCAATTTTTTCTTCCTTACTTTCACCTATCAAAGAATACGTACCTGGTAAATCAACAACTTCCCAAAGCGTATCTTTATAGCTAAATGTAGCATAAGCATTTTTAACTGTTTTTCCTGTCCAATTACCTGTATGTTCATTTTTATGGGTTAAAAAATTAAATAACGAGGATTTACCTACATTAGGATTACCTACAAAACAAGCTCTTTTCTTTTTCATATTATCACCCATATTAAAGAGGCATCTTCATCACGAAGTGTAAACATCGTACTTGCTGTTTTATAAGCCCTTGCACCTTTTAAAGGACTTTCTAACATACCAGTTATTGTTTTACCTTCTAAAACACCAAAATGTAATAATTTAAAGCGTTTTTTTTCTGGTAAGAAAATACTTTTAATTATAACAGGTTCATTTAAAGGAATATCTGTTAATTTTTTTAGCATACTATCACATCCTATTAATAAGTTATGCCATTCTAAAATATTTGTCCTATGCATATCTTTTTAAAAAGGGGGCTTTTTTATGTTTCCTTTTAATATCGACCCTCAACTTTACGCCCTTTCAGCAACACTTGTAGGAGCTGCAATTTCCCCAACAATGAATTCTTTAGAAGGTGTAAGTATAGGTAACTGGCTTGTTTTACTAGGAGATTATTTAATTGCTTACTCAGGACAACTGGCTCTTATAAATGGTAATCAAAACAATCAGAATAATCAAAATCAAAATATTGACGTTAATACGATTTTAAACACTTTAGAAAAAATAGAAAATGAACTTGAAAAATTAAAAAAAGAAGGCAAAATTTAATGTCTTCTATTTTCACTAATCATTTCTGTATCTATAGAAAGTTGTTTAATTCTTTCCATAATTCTCCGTGATTTTATTTTTTCTTCACTAGAATCATCCATACAAAAATGTTTTTCTAATTCCGAAAGAGTTAAATTAGATGTAAAAAATGTTGTTAAATTACGATTCATTCTAGCCTGCAAAATCGTCCCTAATACTTCATCTCTTCCCCACTCACTTACTTTTTCGGCCCCGATATCATCAATACATAAAATATCAATAGTTTGATATTCGAAAAGTCTTGCTTCATATTGTTCCCAATCTGATTTTAAAACCCGTAAGGTTTCGGGAAAATAAATAATTTTCACTTTAACATCTTTTTTCTCTTCTAATTCATGAAGTAAGGCACTTATCAAAAATGTTTTGCCAGCCCCAAAATTACCATGTAAATAAAGTCCTTTCATAGGTTTAGAAAAAGAAAATTCCTGATAAAAATTGTCTAACCATTTTATAACTAAAATTCTTTTTTTATCTTTAACATCAATATCTTTCATTCTTGCCGTCGTATTAATTTGTTCTTCACTCATTTTTTTACTTTTATCTTCGGCTTCTTTCATCTTATATTTACATGGTTTATAAGTTGGATAAATATTGCCATCTTTTTTAATAAAGATATTAACATGCCCTTTTAAAGCATTTTTACATTCGTATAAACCTGTGCAATTTTGACAATTTTGTAATTCATTTAAAATATCCAAAAGCTTAGTCGTTCTTGTAAGAGCCTCTTCTTCAGTTAAATGAAGTTTGGATACTAAAGCCTTAAACTTGGGATTAGCTGAGGCTTCATCATAATTTTTCTTTAAACTTTCGTAGTCCTTTTTAAAGTGCATATTTTCTCTTCCTTTCTTCTTTCTAGTTGGTCTTCCATATAAGATTTCAAATAAATCGTCAAATTTTTATCTCCTTTGAAAGCCATATAACATTTACCAGTTACTTGATTATAAAAATAAGAATCATTATTTTTAGGCTCAAATTTACAATAAATAAGTCCTGTTTTTTCTTTGTCTTTGGTAAGATAATAAAATTCTTCCCCATTTAAAACATAATTTCTTTCTTTTGCATAAGAAACGAAATCTTCATAATTTTGAACATCTTCTTCATTTAGATTCATATTTCTTCTTCGTAAAGTTTCTTGGTCTTTTAAATCAACTTTTGTCCAACAGTTAAAAAAAGAATGCTCTGATGTTTCAAAAAACATTTGTACTTTCATTATTTCGTCATTTTCTTTTTCTAAAACTATGGAAATACGATTTAATAAATAAGAATATACTTTAATAAGTTCGTATTCACGATAGGAAAGAAGATAATTTCTTTCTATAATGTATTGTTCTAAATCGATATAGCTAAAAATATCACGTTCGTCAACACTTATGTTATTCATACTTTTTCAACATACTTTCTAACTCTTTTTCTTCTTCTTCGGTCATGCTTTCTTTACTAATTTTTTCGTCAAACCAAACAGGTGGTTCTTCATTTACTTTTTTAACAGACACTTTATTAAATTTATTTATATATTTTTTATGTTCTTTTTCAGCCACTTCCATCGCGTCTTTCGCCGTTTCTATACCAAGACGTTTCCACTGACCAGCAATAGTTTCAACAAAAGCATTGTTTAGTTTGTTATTATTTTTCTTTAAAACATAATCAATCAAAACATTTACCACAGCAGGTTTTAAACCAACATCCTCGAGTAAATACTCTAATAATTTTAAATCTCTTACGGTAGGCGTTCCGGTTTTATATTTGGCACATAAAAAATCATAAGGAGTTGTATTTTCAAAAACCTCGATAATTCTTCCTTTTTTAGAAGTATCACCACTAGGGCTTTTTAAATATTCTGGTTGAGCCCGGTAAATCAGGGTTGGTAATTTGCCATGATTATTATATTGATAATATTTTCTGGTTTGAAGTCTTAAAGTATCTTTATCAATTGCCCCTTTTTCATTAATAGAAAGTCTAATAATTTCACACATTTTTAAGGTATCAATATTATATACAAAAGAAAGATTATTAATTAAAGACCTCATTCTTTTATTTAAGATTTTCTCATTTAACATACCTTTCGGTAAGGATGATATTAATAAGTCAAAATCAATTTGATCTTGCATATTTAAAGGCAATGTTTCTCTTCCGAGTGCTTCAATGCTAGGAAGCTCTGAAGATGATTTAAAAACCTCATCAAAATGACTCGTTACTTCTTCATATCCTTTTAAATTAATATTTAAAACACTGTACTCTTTTTTTAACAAATTATATTCAAATGCTCCGATATTATTATACAGAACAACATTAAAAATAGGATTTTGAAAAAATTCTTTAGGATTCATTGGCGAATAAAGTTCATATACATAATTATTGGGTTCACTTGCCATAAAATAAGTTCTTAAAAGACCTACTCCTTCTAAAGTTTGTCGAGCCAGTTTTATACTATCTAAATTTGTTTTTAAAATAGTCATTAAATGATGATGATTATAATCAGCACTAACAAAAGTGTAACGATCTAAATCTCGCCATAAAGTGAGATATAAACTAACTGCTAAAGAGCCAATAATGGGCTCATAAAGACTAACTAAGTATTTACGGTCTTGATCAGTTAAAATTGTTTTATTTACAATCATATATTTATCAGCTGGTAAAAGGGTAACTACTGCCATAATAAAGACCGCCTTTCTACTCATTATTATATAGAATTATTAATTTTAAGACAAGAAAAAAAGACTTTATTTTTTTGAAGTCTTTATTTTTTTCGTTTCTTTTGGTTCTTCTTTTTTATTTAAGTTAGCTATTTGATTTTCTAAGCTTTCTACTTTAGCTACTAAAGCTTTATTTTGATTATTAGCTACTACTAAAATAGTTACGGTTGCTACAGCAATGAAGACAAAATTCCAAATAATAACCGCTACACTTGAAGTTCCTGATTCTTTTTTAGAATCACCATTTTCTATTTCTTTTAGGATGTCATAACGATCTTCTTTTTTGGTATCATATAAACTTTTGATAGCACTTTTAAGTTTATCGTCATATGAACTACTATATCCTGTAAATACTTGGTCTCCGATAACAATGAATGGTACTCCATCAGCACTTTCATCTAAAATCTTAGCCGCTTTATCCATTAAATCAGCGTTCGCAGAATTACTCCACACTTCATAACCAACAACTTTAAAGTATTTGCCATACTCAGGAATGATACTATTTAAAAATTCTAAGAATTTTTGACAATATCCACAACTTTGACCATAGAATAAATAAACAATTGCTTGATCATCATTTTCACTATAGTTACTAAAATCATGAGTAATATTCTTTGATGTTAAAATTTCGTCTAAATTTTCACTTTTTACTTCATCAGCAAAAACATGAGTTGGTAATATCATAACTACCAATAATAATAAAGTTATCCAAACTTTTTTCATAAACAACACTCTCTTTCTAATTTAATTTATCAAATAAACTGATAACATCATCAATAGCACTTAAATTATCATTCTTTAATTCATCCACTATACAAGTTTGTAAATGATTTTTGAGCATTTCGGTACCAAGACTTTTTAAAGATTTGTTGATAGCTGAGATTTGAATCATGATTTCATCACAATAACGATCCTCTAAAACCATATCTTTAACCCCTCTTACTTGACCTTCGATGATATTTAAGCGTTTCGTTAAATTTTTCTTTTCCTCGGCGCTTCGATGTTTTTTGCGAATACATTCTGCCATATTGCATCACCGTTTTCATTATATACCCTTACGAGGTATAAAATCAATTATCTTTTAGTTTTTTCACCATTTTTTCATAATTGTCACTTAAGCAAATATAAGAACCCGCGACCACTTCATCAACATATTGACTTACCATTTTTATGGTGTGATCGTTAATTCCCCCATCAACAGAAATTTCTTTATGAAATAATTTTCTTATATTTTTTAGTTTTTCTGAAGTCGTTTCTATAAAAGTTTGTCCTCCTTTACCTGGATGAACACTCATAACTAAAAGAAAATCAATTTCATTAACATAAGGTGATATCTTAACAATATCCGTTTCGGGATTAATGGCTAACCCTTTTTCTATACCTAGACGATCAAGTAATAAAAGACAGTCTTTCACATTGTCTATTTCACAGGGAATCGTGATGCGCATTGGTCTTAAAATACTTAAATCTACAATCGTATTAAGGGGATTTTCCATCATTAAATGGATATCTAACTTCTTTGTACTCTCATTTAATAGGGCTAAGACAGGTTCTTTTTGATAATTATTCTCGCCACAAAAAAGACCATCCATTAAATCAACATGTAAATAATCACCCGTTGTTTCATTTATTTTTTTTATAGTTGTTAAACTATCTTCCTTACTTTTTAAATAGGAAATAGATACTTTCATATAATCAAGTCCTCTCTAAAAGATTATAACACATTTTTCTTATTCTCTTTCTTGATAATTAAAATCTCTAATTTGTTTATTATCAAAATCAAAATCAACAATAATATCACCTATTTGGTTATCTTTATAAGCAAGAAAAACAAGATATATTTTACCATCTTTCATTAAGATATCTCCCATAGTTTGGGATAAATAATAGTCTTTAAAAGTTTCTTGAAAAAGCACTGGTAAATTTTTATATTCTTCTTGAATGCTTTTTAATAAAGAAGAATATTTAGATGAACTTACATCTATATTAGATATAATTCTTGCCAAGATATATTTAAAGGTATTGTCATTATCTAAAGTCATATCCTTTTCCTTCTTATATAAATCAATTAAGGCCTCGACAATTAAAATAGTTTGTTTGTCATTTACATTTTTAATAACTTGCGTTTGAAGAGTAAAAGCATCTAATAAAGAAGTGACTTCTTCTTTTGAATATCCTAACTCTAACCATAATTCTTTAAAATATTCATCACTTGCAAAATACCATTTAGAAATATTTTCACTACCGAGGATGTATTCTAAAGCTTCTAGAATATGGGGTGCAGGAGCATAGGAATCCATTTCGTTGGTAAAGTATTTAGCCGCATAAATTTCAGCCCCAGCTTCTGTGATAAAGTTGGTATTTAAATTAAGTCTTTCACAATCTTTTAAATAAGATGATGAAACTTTATAATCATTGGCACACTTATAAAGATTGTAAGAATATGTGTTTTTATTTATAGAAAAATCAACAAAATGCATAAGTTCATGATAAAGCGTACCTTTATCTTTTTCATGATAATTTATCGTGGTTGTCCCATCAATATATAAAGCAGCCACCCCAGTTGGTAAGTCAGAAGTATAAGAAATATTTAATTCTTTTAATTTTTTTAAAAAAGAAAATTCATCTAAATAGTTTTTAGCATCTACAACTACCGAAAAAATATTCATAACTTCTTGTTGGTAAGGTTCTAAAGATTTATTTTTGGTAACTAGATAAGCATATTTTGTAAAGAAATCTTCATTATCTTCTATTTTCTTCTCCATATTTTGTAAATTATATGTTGCTATAACCTCTTCTTTGTTTAAAGGTATTTCTTCTTTTTGATTAATGTCTATTTTATTTCCTTTTTCTATTTTATAAAGATAAGTATGAAATAAAGTTTTCGCGACAAGAAGATTATCATAAAAAATAGCTTCATTATAGGAAATATTACTTATTTTCTCACTATTTTGATAAAGGGTTATTGCCCCTGATTGTAAAGAAGTATAGCAAAAAGAATCTTGACAAGTTGCATAAGAAAACGCATCAGAAATAATATTCAAATTTTTATCTAAAAAATAAGATTTTGAAGTTATCAAATCATAACCTTCATAAAGAGTATCATTTAAAACACTAATTTCTATATTTTCCTTAACAAGTTTTCCTTTTTCATCATAAATTTTAATACTATTTTGATCATTTTCTAAAAAATAGCCCATAATATACTGACCAACTTTTTGAAAACGGTTGGCATATATCATCTCATCTTTAGTTTTTAAAAAACTTTTTGTTTCTAAAGAACCTACAAAAACATCTTTAAAAGGTTCTTCATAATATAGACTACAACTATCTATTATAATAGTACCATCCTTATTTACTAGTTTTCCACCCTCTTGACAGCCTGTAAAATCCATATAATAATCATCATTAATATTTGTATGATTTTGATAAATTTTATTGTTGTAAATATAATAAGTACCATCCTTATTTTTTAATACATTATTTTCACTAATAGTAACATCATCTAAAATGATTTTTTTAGCTATTATATTAACGATTTTATAAGTATCATCATATGATAAGGCAAAGTAAGATGGTACACCTGTGTAATTTTCAAAGGTAACATAAGAATTAAAGGATTTAGCCATAATTTCTTTGGCTGTTAAATCAATCATTTCATTTTCTTGATTATTAAAGAAAAGAAGTAAGATATCATTAATGATTGTATAATAGGAAAGGTCTTTAGCCTGATCATTTGTTAAAGTATAAATTTCTTTTAATTCTTTATTATAAAGAGTATTGTTTATAAAGAAATATTCTTCACTATTTAAATCAGCAAAATTTTCTTCTCCTTCTAATAAAACTTCACCAGTTAAAGAAAGTATTTTTACATAAGTATTATTTTTAATGGCCAGAAGTGTGTTATTTAAAATATGATAGTCTGTATAATTTTCATTATATTGGAATAATTCTTGATTTTCAAAATTATAAAGTGTTATGCCCTTTTCGTTTTCAAGTAAATAAAAGTTAGGATAAACTTTTGCTTCTGGATTATCAAGCGTTATCATAGAAGTGATATTTAAAGTTTCTTCATTGATTCTTTTATTTTTAAATAAATAAAAGCCACCATTTAAAAGAACTATTCCTATTAAAATGATGGTTAATATTAAAATTATTTTTTTCTTTTTCACAATAATCCCTACTCTCTAGGATTATTTTAACATGAATTTTAAGATAATGCTTTATTATTTACGTAAGGATATAGCCATTAAAATAAATATTATTATTGTCTGTAAGTTCATTTTCAAAAGTAGTCACATAAGTATTTCCTGTTAATTTAATTTTTGAATTTTTATCAAGTTTTAACGTAATTTCTTTTGCTGTGTTATCTTTGCTAATAACCCCTTATTTTTTCGTAAATACTCTCTTTACTTAAAACTTGATGCGGATTAGGAAAGAAATATTCTAAAAGTAAAAATTCTTTTCGAACTAGGGTGACACTTTCATGGGTTTTAGTATGCGATAAAGTAAGTTTTTCCGTATCTAACTCTAAGTTGGCAAACGTCATTTTATTATTTACTATACCGAGTTGGATATTCACACGAGCAATAACCTCTTCAATGTGAAAAGGATTGGTAATGTAATCACCTTCTAAGGCTTATTTTAAAATATCAGCTAAACTTTTTTCATCTTCAATAATTGATATTTTCACATTTATCACCTTTTGTTTAAAATATTTTTCCTCTATTAATGAAACAGTATCAATAGCCGGTTCTTCATGTGGATGGATTTTCCCAGTTATGTTAATATTTTTTTAATTTATCAATATGGCAAAGAAAAGCCAAGATTTCTTCTTCGACACATTCCAAAGTATTTAAACTTTCTATATTTTCATTGAGTTAAAAGGACCTAAAGAACTCATAGAAGAAGTACAACAAGAGTAATTACCCATTATACCAACACCAAACTTACATATGGCAGCTCTTATCTCTTTGACATTTTCTTTTAAATCCAAACAAAAATTTTCACCTTTCAATAGCAATGTTCATTAAGAATACCTCTATCTTTCTTCTATTTTTTCAATTAGCTTTGCACTTTCTTCTCTTAAGGACATGATATAAGAAAAAAGTAAGTCATAATAGGAGTTATCGTCTGTATAATGTGTTAAAATTCCTAAGGGAACGTTAAAATCATCTATTTTTTTATTTTCCAAATAAAATAATTTAATAAGTTCATATAGTTTTTTTATGATTTCTTCCTTTTTATCATCAACAGCTAATTTTTTAAAATTTCTAATTAAATTATTATATTGTTCTTCCATCTTTCTTATCCCTACTTTCTTCTAAGATATTTTTAGCATTTTGAAAATGACTATTATCATTAGCAAGTTCATCTAATCTTTTATATAAATCTTTTTGAAAAACTTTAAAATAATTACAAATAAATTTGGCTTCTTCATTTTCTTGTAAAGCAAGTTCTATTATTTCTTTTTTAT
>ERZ1023839.7-NODE-7-length-95114-cov-251.546240_pt1 | contig 95114 bp, 139 predicted proteins | sample MGYA00380383_ERZ1023839 | MGnify/ENA primary metagenome ERZ1023839 (study PRJEB33179, sample SAMN07449065) | human gut metagenome | biome: Human-gut; feature: Human associated habitat; material: Faeces | host: Homo sapiens | place: India:Kasaragod | collected... | reverse complement strand
CTAAGATAGGAACTACACCAGTTAAGGCTGAGGCAGCTAAGAAGGAAGAGTCTAAGGCTGCTGTAAAAAATACAGAAATTGCTGCAGCAAAAGACGATGCTAAAGCAAAGAAGAAGGCTGAAAAGAAAGCTCATGAGGAGGCTAAATATGCCGCTTCTAAGGCTCGCATAGAGGCCCGTAAGGCTCGCAAAAAGAGCATCATGGATAAACTGATCGACTCCAAGAAGGAAAAGGCTTCAGAGCCTGTTAAAATCACTCTGGAGGACCGTTTGAAGAAGCAGGAAGAGCGTCGTAACGTCTCTATGGTTCGTCATATTGCATCAGTTACCCGTCGGTGCAAGCGTATGCATCTCAATGATGCCGACACCAAGAAGGTGATAGACATCGCAAAGAAACAGTGGGACAACGCCACTGTATACAATATTACAGTTGTATGTGATCCTGGTCTGAAAAAGAAGAAGGAGCTCGAGAAGCTGGTAAAGGATTGTGGCATTAAGTCTGCATGCATTACTAACTCTACAGCATTCTTTAAGGATGTGCCAGCAAGCGTAGTAGCAAAACTGCGTGATCTTGTAGGTAATGCTACATTCTATCAGTATTGTTCTGATAGTAAGTCTCCATTCGAGGAGGCTGGCATAGATATGTCAGGTAATCACAACAAGCACAAGAAGGGAGGTGATCCTCATACTATCGAGTGCTCAAAGAACACTAGTGTTAACTTCTACAATCTCCGTAGAGCCAAAAAGAAGGCTAAGGAGACTCTTGAGAAAAACACTTACAATTTCCGTCACGGCTCTAAAGCCGAAGGACGTAAGCTTCGTCGTGGGCTCAAAGTTGAGGCTAAAGCTGTAAACAAAAAGCCTACACAGGTTAAAGAAATCAGACAAAAATCAGCTAAACAAGCAGCTTAATCATAGGAGGCAACGTTATGAATACCCAGAATAATCAATATTTGGACGATTATGTTGAAAAATATCGTGACATCAAAGAGAAGTGGCTTAAAGACTTTAACAAGTCTCATGGGACTACTTCTAAGTTCTGTAAAGAACACAATATCCATGGTCTTTCCCGGAAGAAACCTTGGTTTATACTGCTCAAGCGTGATTCGATCAAAATTGAATCTCGCAGAAAGGTTACGAAGCTTAACCATACCGAGCTCATGGAGGGGTATGTTCAACACAAGTTGCAGAAATGGGAGCGAAAGCACCCGTGCCCGGTTAAGAAAGACGACTTGTTCTACGCGCAGCAGTTCCCAGTTTGGGAAGCAGAAAAGAATGCTGCAGAAGAACATATTAGAGACTTAGTTGTCGCTAAATATGACAAATTACAACTTGTTGGACGATTCCAGCATTCGGACGACAAGTTCTCTGAGCAGGAAGTTGCTCAGATAAAAGACAATGGCGAAACTGTTAAGTATGGAGGAGTAAACAATCTTCCAGAACACAGTAAAGTCATGAAGATGGCTCATAAGGAGACAAATAAGGTAAAGGCAAAGCGCAGTAATCTTGTTTGTACAAACCTTAAAGACCATCGCAAGAAGACGGGACGACTCCTGTTACCAAGCGCAAATAAGATGCGAATGGCAGCTTAAGGCGTAACTTCTTCAAAACCGACCAGGACACCACTGGTCACCCTAGTGTGCTCCGAAAGGATATGACTGCGAGGTGCAAACCCTCACTAGGGAACTATGATAGTAAAGGAAAGACCAGTAGTTCTATATGACATAGAAGTTTTTCCAAACTGTTTTCATTGTACTTGTAAAGATTCAGAGAATCATAAACTATATAAATTCGAGATATCCTGTCGTAAAAATCAACTAGAAGAACTAGTTGACTTCTTCTACACCAACAGAACTGATCATATAATGTGCGGCTATAACAATAAGCATTATGATGACATAATCATAAGTTACATTATACATTTCTGCAGTAGAATGAAGCGACTAGGATACTCGAGAATTTGTAGTTCTCTCTATTATCTTAGTAAAGAAATAATAAGTTCGGAAAAAACAGGAAATATTGATAAGATTAAAGTGTATAAGTATGCAAATTACTTCTATTCGTTTGATCTTATGATGATGCTCTATAGCGCCAAACAACAGAAAAGCTTAAAAGAAATAGAAATACTCTTACATATGCCAAATGTACAAGAGTACGAAGGAAGCTTTGATCTACAGATCCAGGAACATGATATTGACGCTATGATAGAGTATAACGTGAACGACGTAGAAGCTACTGAGACTTTGCTTAACAAAGTAAAAGAAGATGTAGAACTACGTCTTGAAGTGGAAAAAGAATGGGGGTTTGATGCACTTTCGATGAGTGGTGTACGATTTGGAGAAGAAGTACTCTTGCGAAAGACTTTAGACATTACCAACACAACAAAAGACGAGCTTAAAACTCGTGCTCGAAAAGTCGGAAACATTCGTCTAGGTGACATTATACTCCCATTCATACAATATTCTAATCCAAAGTTGAAAGAGATCTTATTGGATGTAAAGAATGCTACTTGCAACGCAAGTAAGTCTGATAAGAAACAAGAAAACTATGAGAAGAAGTTTGTTCTCTCAAATATTTGCTACTCTATAGGCGAAGGTGGTATACACACCATCAACGAACCTAGAGTCTACAAACCTACAGCTGAACAGTTTATAGGACACTCCGATGTTACGTCTATGTATCCTTCGCTAGCCATTATAAACCATTGGCTTCCTGTTCACTTAGGAGAAGATTTTTGGAATGTGTACAGCACTCTATACAAGGAGCGCTTGGCTGCCAAACGTAATGGAGAGTTATTAAAGTCTAAGGCATTTAAACAGGCTCTTAATGCTCTTACAGGAAAGATGCAACAAGAAAGTAGCTGGGCTTATGATCCACTTAACGTATATAAGATACGTATAAATGGGCAACTTATACTACTTATGTTGGTGGACAGGCTTCTAGCATTGAATTGTAAGATTGTACAAGTCAATACAGATGGTGTCGTCTACATTGCCGACAAATCCGCCCGCTTCGCAATAGCCGATGCAATTAAGGAGGTTGAGCAATTAACCCAGTTGACATTCGAATCCGATGATTACGAGTCGTTTTATCAGTACGACGTGAACAATTACTTTGGTGTTCACAAAGGATACTCTCAATCTGGAGATCCGAGACTGATAGAAAAGAAAGGCAAGTTTATCACAGATATTGGTCTTAACAATAGTATGACACCAGTTGTTATCTCCAAAGCTGTGATAAACTATTTTTTGAACAATGAACCGATAGACAAGTTTATTAAGAAGGATAGAGATATCCGTGATTTCTTGATGTCACAAAGCGTAAACAAGGAATCAAAAGTTGAATATGGTGGAAAACAGATTCAACGTATTAATAGATACTACGCGTCAAGTAGTGGCTATTATCTTATACGAGTTAAGGATAAAATGTACGAAAGTCGTTCTGAAACAAAAATAACAGAATATGGAGTACGAATTATTAATAAGATAGATGCCACACCAATAGATAAACGTCATCTGGATTACCAGTACTACATTAGCAAAGCAAAAAAGATAGCTAGTGAGTTTGTTAACCGCCAGTTGACAATATTCGATGATTAATCGTTTATCAACGTATATAAGATGATTATTGAACTAAACACAAAACTCCTGGACATTCCAGGACTGAATTCAAATCAATTAATATTCCTAAGTTTGGTATTGGATAAGAATCAAAAAACTTATAATCAAGACGTCCGCAAAATTGTCAGCCTAGTTAGCGACGAAGAAATATCAAACTTAATTTCTCAGGGACTTATTACCTCGATCGAGAGAGGTAAGTCAATTACATATCATGCAACAGACACGCTCAATAATATAGTCCGCCCAAAAAAGGACTATTTCGATCTGTTTTATGAAATGTACCCAATATACGTTCTACGACCAGATGGTACCAAAAACTATCTGAGAGCCAACGTTAACAAATGTAGACATTTATTTAATGTCTATGTAGGTCAAAGCGAAGCTATGGCTCAGCATCTTATTCAGTGTCTTGACTTCGAAATGAAGAAAAAGACTAACGAGGGTAAACTAAGTTATATGAAGACGATGTGGAGATGGCTCGTAGACCATCAGTGGGAAGAATCTGAGGAAGAAATGCAAGACAACTCTAAAATTGAGGAATCGACTTATGGAACAGAACTTATCTAATCTTATAAGACCAATGTCAGTTGTAGCCCAAGAGGCGATAAACTACATATCTGGTCGTAGAGATCACTCTATAACATCTCTAAAGACTAGATGGGCTAAGTTTAATAAGCAGTGTATGGGAGGTATTGAACCTAATACCGTTTATACCATAGCTGGTATTTCAGGAAGTGGAAAGAGCTCATTCGCTAATGAGATCTCAACTGATATTATTGATTTGAATCCTGGTGAAGAAATAGTGATTCTGATTTTCTCGTTAGAGATGGTTGGATTTAGGCAAGTTGGAAGAACGCTTTCTAGTAAGCTTAGGAAAACGACTTCGACTTTGTATAGTTCGGAAACGGACCTGGATGACGATACCTTCAGAAAAGTCATCTCAGTATCTAATCAACTAAAGGAGTATCCTATATGGTTTGTAGATAATCCTACAACTCCCAAGGAAGCAGAAGACATTATTAAGTATTTCTATAATACATATATAAAGGGTACCGATAAGCACTTTGTGATAATGTACGACCATGCTCTATTAACGAAGCCGATAGGCAGCGTTATAGAAACCATGCAGGAACTCGAAAGAGTTTTCATAAGTGCCAAAAAGTATCCTATGACATCAGTGTTACAACTAGCACAGATGAATAGAAATATTGAATCACCAGAAAGAATAAATAATCCTTTGTCGCATTATCCTATGAGAAGCGACATTTCATCTGCTGATGCTTTATTTCAAGCTAGCGATTATGTTATAGTTATTCATAGGCCTGAAATTCTTGGAATACAAGAATACGGCCCGAGCCATTTACCTACTCAGAATAAGGTGTATTTACACATCTTGAAGAATCGAGACGCGGGAAAGCCCTGCATACTTGAATTCCAGAATGACTTAGCATATAACAACTTGATAGAAAGTTAAGCAATTAAAATTTAGGCTGAATTATGACAACATACGATATTAAGTTTACTGACAACAACATTAAGAACACTAACAATGGTAACATTTATTCTCAGATTCTCGATGATATTATTCTTTCTACTGTAAAGAAGAACAACTCTTATTTGTTTAACACAAAGAAGGAGGACGACGATCTGATTGATGCTATGTTCGACGAGTTGGATCATACTTATATCTACAAGCCTCTGAAGGGCGACACTTTGTTCGCAAAGGCTTGTGATATTCTTGCTAACTATGGCAAGAAGAAGAATACTATGAAGGGTATTAAGCTCGGTAAGATTTACCGTCTTGAGAATGGTCTCCCTATCATTTTCTACAATGATGAGATCCAGATTGGTACCGACATTTATAGTTACTCTGATTTTAATGATTACAACTTCATCTCTTCACTTAGTCCAGAGATTAAGAAGACAATCATTAGTATTAACATTAAGCTTTAATTAAAACTTTTAGTATCATTGTATCATGAGTTTAACATTACCTACTAGTAAAATTCCTGCAGTTTCTGAAAATCCTAGATATCTTATACTCTATGGTCTTCCAAAGGCTGGTAAGACATCTTGTCTTGCACAGCTGGATAATAACCTTATCATAGACCTTGAGGGAGGCTCTGTCTTCGTTGATGCGATGGCCATCCAGTGTCGTACGATCAATGATTTAGGAGAAGCAGCAAGTGCCATTCGTGCCAAGAATAAAGAAGTAGGTCATAATTTCTATAAGCACATCACTATTGACAATGCTACACGACTTGAGGATATTTGTATGAGCTATGCTTGTACACTCTATCGCCAAACTCCAATGGGTAAGAAATGGGACGGCACAGACGTAACGACCTTACCTAACGGTGCCGGCTATAAGTATCTTAGAGACGCAGTAAAGAAGGTAGTTGATATGTTCCGGGATTTGTGTGACGAATTTATTCTTGTAGGTCACGTTAAGGATACCGTAACTGAAAAGGACGGTGTTGAAGTTTCTGCAAAAGAACTAGACTTGGTTGGTAAACTGAGTAAAATCGTGTGTGGATTAGCCGATGCGGTTGGTTATGTATATCGCAAAGGAAATGAAACGCATATATCCTTTAAAGGTGGTACATCTGATACCATCATGGAAGCTCGTGCAAGACACATAGCTGGAAAGGATATCGTTATTGCAGAAGGTAATGAAGATGGGACACTTACAACACATTGGGATAGAATATTTAAGTAAATTGATATATCAGTTTATTCGATCAACAGCATACTATGCTGAGAACAAACTTGATATGTTAGCATTACGTATATTAAAATAATAGAGATTATGTTTAGTACAAAGACAGCCGCAATTAGCAACGAAGAATTTAGTAATAGTAGTTATATGCCAGTAGGCATCAACCAGAACGTCACTCTTAAAGAGGTAAACTGTAACAAGTCTCCTCAGGGTCTCGATTTCCTCGAGATTGTATTTGAGAATGAGGATGGTCAGACAGCTACTATGACAGAATGGAAGAATACAAAGGGAATGTATATTAAGACAGATGAAGACTTACAGAAGCGTGATAACGCTCAGTTTGGACGAGTTTGTCAGATTCTTGATTGTTTCTACCCACAGCGACCAGATGCAGAGCTTTCTACATTTAAGGAGATGATCGACTGGACAAAGCAGATGCTTGATCCTATGATCGCTACTAAGAAGAAGCTTCGTTTGAAGGTTATTTACGACAAGAAGGGCTATACTCAAGTAAGTAAGCTTGGAATCTTCGTTGAAGACATGTCTAATACAGATTCGCAGATTAAGCTCTTTAAGAACGATCTTATGGAGCGACCAGTTGTTGCCGATAAGGAAAACAACGATCCGCTTAACGTACCACCAACCGTTACTCCGGAAACTGCGGATGCAGCAGGCGCATCTGATCTTCCCTTTTAAGGGGTTTACGCCTGAAGAAATAGAAATACTACTTGACTGTATGAAATCCGGTAGATGGTTCTTATACCGTCTACATAGCAGGAGTGTCAAACTATACGACAAGTGGATACACCCCAGGGAGGTAATACTGCCATGAAAGGGTGTTGGTGGAGCTAGGTAATTCAGTTACCCTATGGAGGTGAAATGCCTCCAATAAGGCTCGCAGGGTGTCGTGAGACACAAGCATGGACGTATGCGAAAACAGATCCAAATCGACGTTTTAATCATGTTTTGTTATATAGACAAATAGTCCAGTAGGGTTCGAATCCCTACAGAGCCACCCATTTCTTATGATAAGAAGAGTTACAGCTTGTGAAAGTAATAGCTCTGTCCGCCTGTGAAGGCCGATATTATCTATGATGCTTAGTTCATCTGGCATCAGATTTCATACGCGTGTACGCTACGTAAGTGCGGGTTTGAATAACCTAAAGTCCGAGCTTAGCATCTCCGTAAACTGCTATACGTCCGTCAACGTAGACCTGAGCATGTCATTAAACTACTCATTTTTAGGGAAGTTAGTCTAATGGTAAAACAAGGGCATTGATAGATTGGAATGTGTGCAAGCTTAAAAGAAACACTACCCTGCTTATCGGTTCGAATCCGATACTTTCCACTATGCAAAAAGAGCTAGGTATAGAGGCTAACTGCCTAGGCAGAACGATAGATTATCTACTATTAAGAAAGAAACTTACTTAGTAGCAATGATCTTAATCTAATAAAGAGTATAGGCCAGAGTTGAGTATTTGTTATGTACGTAAAATATGTAATAAACTATACATAAACGAGATTTTTTGAACAACTCAGAACAAAACAATAAAAAGCTCGACGGAACCCTATGGAAGAGTATCTATGCAAGCATGCTAATATATAAAATCTCTTATATTAATAAATTTGCAATTTATATAGATACCTAACTTATAAGTTATGTATAGTACTAGAACAGCAATTACTATGTCCTTGAGGGATATCTTGGACAAAGTAAATGATTTAGACATCTATACGTATTGTTTAGGACAATTTAAAGTTGGAAAACTTATGAATAGTCCTTTAAGGTCTGGAGATAAGAACCCTTCATTTGGAATATTTCATTCTAAAACAGGAGGACTATTATGGAAAGATCTTGGAACCGGAGAGTGTGGAAACTCTTTGAAATTCCTAAAAGAATACAAAGGTATAACGACTAGAGAAGAACTTGAACGAGAATTATTGAGAATCGTACGCAGAATAAATCCTAATACAATCGTAAGGACAAATACGTACGATAAGCCGAAAGGAGATACCGATATCGGAATAGTTCGACAGCCGTTTACTAATGTAGACAAACAATACTGGAAACAGTTCGGAATACATATTGATACCTTAAAAAAGTTCAATGTGTTCAGCATTAAATACTTTCTTTGTAATAGTATCGTCCGAAGTATCTACAAAGAAAATAGTCCTATGTATGCATATAAAGTGTATGATAAGTTTAAGATTTATCGTCCGCTTGCTTCCAAGTTTACTAAATGGCGTACCAATCTGACGAATCGGCACGTACAGGGATTATCCGAATTGCCTAAGGAAGGAGGCGACCTACTCATAATAACAAAATCACTGAAAGATGTGATGTGTTGCTACGAGATGGGTTTTAATGCAATAGCTGCTGCTAGTGAGACAGTGTTTATACCTGAAGATATACTCAGGTCTTTACGTTCCAAATGGAAACATATAGTTATACTGTATGATAGAGATCAAACGGGTATGCTTAAGGCTAGACAATATAGTAAACAATACAAACTAGATGCTTTTTTCATTAATAAGAAATTTAAAGCCAAAGATCTATCAGATGCTGTTCGTGACAACGGATTTAGCACCATGAAAGACTGGTTAACAAAAACGTTACAGAAATATGATTGATGTAGTAATAGGATGCCTATTAGGTGTGCTGGGAGGTGCAGTAATGTCTCCTCTATTGCATAAATGGCTTACAAAGAAGCTGACTAAGAAAATTCATCTTGACAAAGGTGGATTTATGCGTATTTATCTTCCAAACAAATTGCAGATGACTATCTGGGATAGTTATAATGAAGATGGATGTATATGCGCGTGTGTCCATCATGGAGGTGAACAAAAAGTAACTGATGGCGAAATTGTCTATTTTAATAAAACTTCTGTATCCAAGATAAGGGGAAAGAATTTTTATTATGATAGGCAAGAAATCTAAAGGTAGAGTACGGAATGCGACAAAAGTCGATAAGTATGGTCTCCATTTTAGGAGTAAACTCGAATGCTATACTTATGAAGCTTTTATGAAAGCTGGAATACCAGTTAAATATGAGCCAAAGCATTTCGTATTACTGGATAAATTCGAGTATTTAGGTGAAAAAATAAGGCCTCTAACATATCTACCTGACTTCATAGGAAATGGGTTTGTAGTAGAATGTAAAGGCCTTATGGGTGATTCGTTCCCACTTAGATGGAAATTGTTTAAGCATTATCTTAAGCGACATCGAAGTAAAATGAAATGTTATCTCGTACGTAACCATAAACAGGTAGACGAGATGATAGAAGAGATAAAAACCAATATTTGAGTATTATAATATCAGTAAATATGGAAAAGAAATTTTTGAAAGTAGGTAACAGTATAAACTTTAAGTTTAACACAGAAGGTCTTGAGTGTGATTTAACTCCAGGAATGGTTTATAATATTAAAGTAGACCGTTATACTGACGCAATCTCACTTGAAGAGTCTAGCGGCTTATCTTTACCTTCTAAGGTATATTGTACACAACGTGACGAACGCTTTATAGACAAGGTTATTAATAGCTATAATCTGTCTGAAAGTGGATTTACTGGTGTAATGCTTGCAGGATTAAAGGGTTCTGGAAAGACTGTAATGGCTAAGGTAATTGCCAATAAGAGCGGTCTTCCAATTATAAATATAGACAAAAACATACGTCCGTATATCCTTAGAAATCTTGTAGAAAAGCTTGGTGATACAAGCGTTTGCTTCTTGTTCGACGAACTTGATAAAGTTCTTGCGGATTATGACGATTCTGTATTGTTGCAGGTATTGGATGGCTCCGATACCAAGGGTAAGCATATGATTTTGTTTACATGTAACGATGACGATGAAATATCAGAATACCTGATAGACCGTTGTTCTCGTATCCGCTATTGGCGTGAGTTTGACGAAATGTCTCCATCTCTTATAATGGAGGTATTGAACGACAAACTTAACGACAAGAAAGAAGTTAAGTCTTTAACTGATTTTATCAAGGACAACTTCGAAGTATGTAGTTTTGATAATATAGCATCTTTCGTAAAAGAAGCTAACGATTACCCTACTACGACATTCGAAGAGCTGTTTGAGGATATGAACCTTTCTTCAAAAGGTACTATAAAGCCTCACGCTCGTTCTTGTAAAGAGAACAATCATAAGAATGTTAAGAAGAAAGCAGCTTCAGATGATTGCTGTTGTGATTGTTGTTGTGCAGGATGCTAATGATTACACCAAAGTACAAAATACCGGAATACGACATTCCATACTACGAAGATAATACACGCATTAGCAATAGTGCGATAGGCTGGTTCTTGAATAAAGGGCCGGCCTATTTTCGTAATATGCTGGATGGTAAAGAGAAAGGCTTAGATTTGCCACAGTTACGTAAAGGAACCATGATACATGAGTTCCTACTTCAACCAGATCAATTCTGGAATGATTACGTTCTGTTCGATGGCGATAAGCCTAAAAGTGTGCAAGCACAAAAGTTCTGTGAAAACTTAATAAATACCGTTGAAATAGAGCTAAATAAACAGCTCTCAGAAGCTTATCGCAAGTCTTATAGTATAGTTGGCAAGAGTGAAGATAAAATCCTCTCAGAGGCGCTTAAAATAAGCGTAGAGTATAAGGATTATATCGAAGCTATTAAGTCTAAGAAAATACTTATATCTCAGTATGACTTAGACCAGCTTATGAAGATTCAGCATAATGTTGGAGAACATAAACTAGCAAGACGACTAATACGAAGAGCTGGCGAACATGGAAGCATACATGTATACCATGAGTTCCAGATAAACTGGGATTATTGGGCTGAAGACGAATTGAATCATGGAGCATATACTCCTATTGCATGTAAATCGTTGCTTGATAGTTGTACATTTGACTTTGATACAAAGACATGTACAATTATGGATATCAAAACTACAGCTAAGTTATGGCACTTTGAAGATAGTATGAAAGAATTTGATTACTGTAGGCAATTGTGTTTTTATCAAGATGCAGTATATTGGTATTTTGAAAACGTGTTAGAAATGACTGATGAATTTGATAAATGGAGATTTGAGTTTTATATTATTGCTATTGATACAACAGGCAGTAATGAAATAAGAGTTTTCGGATTAGATTCAATTCAGATTAATTCTAGAGAAATAGCAATACATGATTTCATGAAAGTGTATTTATGGCATTTGGGAACAGGTAACTGGGACCATAGCTATGATTACTATACTGGAGACGGTAGCGAAACCTTGAACCTATGAGTAAACAATGCAAAGTATTAATTCCTTTGTTAGGAGAAAATATGATGCTTGAAGATATATCAGAAGATGTTGGATTCTATGACGCTTATACAAATAATATTGATAAGCCATACTTAGATTCCCACATCTTTCTTGTATATAGCAATTTGTGTCATACAGATGAACGATGGTATACAGATAGAAAAATAAAAAGTTTGTCAACATATTATGGATCAGACACCATATATATTAAAAACAAACCTTTTACTGTATATATACTAAAAGTAATTCCAAAAAAATATTTGGATATTATGGATGGTATTGTAAATCTTACAACAAAAGAACGTGACAAAATAAATAAATTCTGGTGTTGTACGGATAATTATATTAATCGTTTCATATGTGACAAATATAATAAAATAAGTTGCGAAGAGAGTAATCTTCCTCTTAACGATAATTACGTCACACTAGACGACGTATACTTTGAGAACGAAAAAAGCTCAGGCCTCTTAATTGAGACTTGAGCTTTTGTTTTTTTTTGTTTTCTTTAAAACGTTACGACATCAATTATACGATTATTCGTCAAATCTGTCAGAAGGATCATAGGAAGAACCTCCGCCAAAAGACGGTTCGTAATCTTCGTTAATCCAAGGGTTTGAATTAGATTTAGACGATTTCTTATCTCCTCCGCTAAAAGCTTTGTTTATTTTATACAGAGTTGAATTAGGCGCAACGCTTTGACTATAAAATTTATACTTACCCTTTAATCCAGATACAGTAAAGTTTTCGTAAAGATTACTTCCAGGTATTCCGAATAAAGGAGACAATTTAATAAGATCCTTCTCCAATTTTGTTCGACCAGCATAAGACGAATTCTTGCCAAGAACATCTTCGTAGTAAGAAGCATCGTCTTCATCAGATATAGTAGTTAATCCCAAATATGCTAACTATCCTACAATATTACCAAAGTATGCATATCTCTGCAAATACGCGTACACCGTAGTAGGAGATGTAAACAAGTCTAATACGGTGTTTGGAACCCACGCTGTAGAAGACTCTGTTAATAATCCCTAATTCAATAAAGCTATCGCATACGTTGCATACTGTACAATATCATCATCGTCATCATCTAAGTCCTATATCATCTGTGCAGTAAATACAGATAATATACCCATAGCTGCAATAAAGCCTATTTCTAATGCAGACTTTAACAACATCTTCTTTTCGTTATAAGTTTTACTTCTTCTACCTTTGTCGTTTTTAATAGCATCAAAATCAAATGTAATGAGATGCTTTGCTAACTGAAGTGCATTATTTATTGTCTTTCGCAATGCTGTTATAGTGGCTCTTACTTGACCCCTATCAACTGTAGCTGTATTAAAATTGAACTAGCCATCATATCTTTCATAGTACTCTCTAGCTCTCTCGAATTCTTCCTCAGACATTTCGCCATTGTTTCTTTTGTATTTTATAGCATTAAAAGAAGTAGGATTATATTTATCTGACTTGTATTCAGAGAAGTCGCTACCGGCTTTAAACCTATCAAATCCAAGAGTAGGCAGGTATCCACGCATTACCATTATCCATCTTGCAAATGGATTAGTATATGCTACAGAATGTCTTCCATTTTCAGGCATCATACCATTTGCTACAGCTGATCTTTCTTTTATGGTGTTTGACACTATATCTTCAAGACGTTTGCTAACTTTGTCTTTAAATTCATCACGAATTACGAAATTACTATTCTCTTCAACATAAGCATCATGCAAAGTTATCTTTGCATTTTCATAGTTTTGCATACCAGCCTAATCACCAAGTCCAGCTTTGTAGTACAAATCCATAGCTTCTTCCTGGTTTACAAATCTATCCTCCCATCCAGTAACTTTATATTCTGCATTATATAGGATTTTTGATTTGTCTACTTTTTCTACTATTGGAACATGTACTAGTCTAAAATGGTGATACACAGAAGCACATATCATACCAGTAACCATAAAGTCTGTTACAGTATAACCACCCATTAACAGATTATCTCTAAGAAACTTCGTAGCCCAAGTATTTTGTGTATGACTAAATGATTCGTCTATACTCTTTGTACAGCCATTATACTGCATTGCTGCTGCCAACCAACCATGAACGTTTGGTTTTCCAACACTCGCAGCAATAGTACCAAGAGATCTAGCTATGTAGCTATGAGCGTAAGCCATATCTTTAGCTGTTATGTATTTACCTGTAAAAGCTTCAATTCCAACTGTTTTGCTAGCATCAAGGAATCCCTTCATAATAGTAAAGTAGTTGTGAGACAAAAGTGTTCTAGATGTATTCTTTCTAATAGTGTCTGCAGATTTTATTAACCTCTGTGCAGATTTAGACATTTTCTTATTAGAGTTTTCATTTAATTTTGTATGTTTGTCATACATATATGTATCTATCATTTCTCTAATAACTTTTGCAGTATCTGTAGTTGTGCCGTTATTTACAGAATCGTGAATCAATTCCAAATCAGGTGTCAACTATGATACAAGTCTAAAGTTTTCTGCCATCATCCAGTAAGACATTACAGACCCTATAATATCGGTAGAAATATGTTCTGGGTCATCAAGCGTCTTTACATACCTAATAGGAATAACACCAACCTTTGTTCCGTCCGGCCTCATTGCTAAGTCGTCAGACATAGACATATCGAATTCTGTATCAGTTTCGTTTATCTAAGAAAATTGTCCTGCAGCGTATCCTATTGACTTTGCTATACCAAGAGGTCCAAAGCCTCTACCCCACATCATTTCTACAGAATTTCCATGTATTTGTGGCATTCTATATGATTTAGCTGATACTTTGCCTGCTATTTTTTCATTAGAACCCCACATTAATTTCTTAATAATATAGTTGTTTAAGAAATCCTTTTCCTCTTCTGTAAGCTTGTTATACTGCTTATTTTCGTATGAGAACGCCTTACCATTATATACGCCATTCTTTTTAGGCTACATTGTTTCATTTGAAGTCTTATCGTACTCTTCATCAGCTAACTCTGAAGTCTCATCTAATTCAGAATAAGCGTTTCCAGGAACTCTTTTTAAAACCTTTATTTTCTTACCATTTGGCAATGTTAATTCATCCTCGCTATTTTCATCAACTTTTGGAACCATTCTAAAGAAGCAGCTTAATACTCTAGATTCTCCACCTTTATCATTATACCACAATAAATCAGTAATATCCTGCTGGTCCCATCCTTCGTTTTTAAGTTTATTTTCCCACCAATCGTACATCTTGGTTTCTGTTCCACGAATCTTAACATCATCCATCTATGCAATATCATTAAAATCGAAAGATGGTGTCTCATTGGATTTTTCTAACTTATCTAGATACTTTCTTTCTGCAGGGGTTAATGTTCCGCTCTCTTCTTTTGATTTTAATGCTTGGTAATTATTTTCTATTATAATCTTTCTTCTAGCTATCTACTAATCAATATGTTTTATCTTTCTTAAGTCTTCAATGGTCAAGTTTTGTAAGTCTGGAGAAGCTAATGCATTATTGACATCTTTTGCAGGTATAAGTAATTTCCTTCTTCTCTCCTATAGTATAGCTAATCTCTTATCCTGTTCGCCAGAATGACATTCGTTCAAAAGGTTCTAGAAGTCTTCTGTATACTACAATTTGCTATTATAATATACGTAGCTTTTTATACGTTTTTGTATCTTTAACCTTTCTGACGAAGAGCTTGCATTCTATAACTAATCTTGTAGCTTTTTCAATCCAGCATTGTATTTTTCTACATTAGGTTTATATTTTATTTTTCCATTAATATAGTTGTACCACGCATGAATTTCTTCAGCCATACGCAAAGCGTCGCCTGTCTTAGGAACTATTTTAACTTCGCCAGAAGACACCTCTATTCTATCATAAAAATTAGACAGTTGCTGTTTTTCCCTCTAAAGTCTTTCAAGTAAATCTCTATCAGATCTTCCTAATCTATAAGGCATAAAATATCCATCTTCGTCATACTGTTTAGATAATAGGACGTTTATTTGTCTTTGTATTGCACCCATTGTCCTCATTGTATCATCTGATAAAAACTCTCTCTTCTTTTTATAATATTCAGCCTTATATCTTCTATGTGCATGTTCTCCAACCCAGTCTTCAATGCTGTTTAAGAAATCTCTCTTGGTTTTTGTATCAACATTAGATAAGTCAACTCTACCTGTTTTTGAATCTGGATTCAACCCGAGCTTTTTTGCAAGGTCGATAACGAATTGTCTTTTCTCTTTATAGTACTAACCATAGTTTATTGGTCTTACCCAATAACCGGTAGTCTTGCCATCAGAATCAGTTTCACAAAATCTAGCCTGATAATTAGAAACAGAATGACCAGCTAACTTATTCATTTTGCTGACAAATTCATGACCAACAGTAAGAGCGTTTCTTCTTTTCTCATTCTTAACTGATTGAATCATATTATCAACAATTCTAATTAACTAAGACTTTGAACTAGAAGCTATACCAACATACTTTTCAAATGCGTTTAATGAGCCATTGTCTATTTCGTTGTATAACCAGTGCATAACATTCTGGTAAAATACATCTTTATCTCCAATTGTTACATTGTCCTATACGAAATCATACAATCGTTTTCCTAAATATTCTTTTATCTAGGTATTCAATTCTTCATGTATAGAATCCAAATCTCTTTTTGCTTCTTGAAAAGCCTGATACAAAGTGCTATCGTTTTTAAATTCCGCTATACCACTATTGCCATATTTTCCTAAAGACTAGAATATTCCATATTGTTTATTATTGAATATATATTCATAATATCCAACAACATTTGTAAGTGCGTCGAATAGCTATTTTGCTGTCATCTATTCTACGCCTGCCCTGTTATCTGACAGATGTCTTCCAAGCACATTTAATTCTCGTCTAGCCTGGTCTAGAATCCATTCTACATTAGATGTTATTTTTTCTTGCTGCTCATCTGTACTTCTGGTTACACGCTCACCAAAGAATCCTAAATCAATATCTTCTTGGTACTCTTTTATTTTGGCTCTAAGAGTCTGTATCTTTATAGTATCTTTTGCCTTTTGGGCACGCTCTGCAGAATATCTACGCTTAACGGCTGTTGATATAGTCTCGTATACCTTTAAGTCATTAGCATTTGGTATATCGCCCTACTAAAACATATCGCCATTATACTTATCGTAGAAAGCCATTGACTTGTAGTCCTATTCTAGCTATTTGTTCAAGTAAAAGTTAGCTGCTATAGAGTCAAGTATATCATTCTTCTTAGATTCGGTCATTTTGCCCAAAATAAGGCGATTTAAGAGGTTTTTAAAGCTGTTCCAGAACTATTGTATTATAGACCGCTTTTGTGGATCTGTAGAGAAATTTTCAGCCATTGTACGTGATGTTATCTCCTCTACTAATCTTTCCTCAAGCTATCTAGAACTAAGTTTCTTATCATCAAATATTGATAAGGCTTTCTGTACTTCTTTGCTCTACCAGAATGTTCTTACATAATAGTGAGCTAATTCGTGATTCATAGTTGTTGGGTCGGCGTTTATGAGCGAGATATACAAAGTATGCTCTGCTTCTCTATACATTCCACGCTTGTCGCCAAGGCTATTTACAAACTTAACAAGAATCTGTTTATCTACATCTTTGCTATCAGTTGAGTATTCTATAGAGCCATCATCTTTTACTACCTATTTTAAACCATAATGCTAAGCTAAAACTTGTTGTCTTTTCTACATTATTTGGTTTACTTTATCAGTAATAAGCTTGCCTTTAATGACATTCTTTCTTTTGAAAAAATGTATTAAAGACTCACCTGGCTTAATAGCAATATTTTTCACAGAAGTATTTATAGATTGCTGTACAGCTGAATCTATTGCCTCTCCTTCATCTTGCATAGCTTGCTTCATTTTTTGCAAGTTCGATTCATATCCAAGAGTTGAAAATGTTATAGAGTCACTAAAATTATTATCATTATACTCATTGTACAATTTTTCTACATATTCTATTTTAGGTTCTCCGTTTTCGTCTATTTTATTTATTTCGGATTCATCTAAAAGATTTGATATATATCCAGTTGTGTTAATTATTTTATCCTTAGGAGCATTTAACATTGCTTTATTTATAGATTTCTTCCAATCCATTTTATCTGCTTCATCATGCTCTCCTCTCTAATGACTTCTTTGAATAAATTCTTTATCGGAAATGTTTGTTATAGCATCGAGATCATCTGCTCTATCTCTAAGAAAGTGCATATCGCTAACAAGAAGTTTTTTGCCAGTTTCCTTAGCCTCTTGTTTTGCCTAATCAAATAACTAATCAAGTTTTTTGTTGTATTCTTGCTTTCCAATTTCTTTTTTAAGCTTGTCTCTCTATTCAAGATTTCCTAATTTTGATTTATATTCAGAATCAAAATCTATTATATCCTTTCTGCCCTATTTAAATAACCACGTCTTACCAGTTCCAGGATGTCCCCATATAACTGTGGCGTTTTTTATAATTTCGTTATTTTTGTTTATATTATCATTATACCAATCACCAAACTAATCTGTGAACTACGGAGTAAAAGTATAAGTTTTCATCCTTATAGCTTCATCTTCTCCGTATTTTTCTTTGAGCTAATCGAATAATTTAGAATGCTTACCTTCTTTAGTATCAGTAAGATTGTACCCGTTATTCATACATAAAGCATAGTGGGCGGCTTTCTCACCGCCCAATATACCTGATAATTGTTTTAGCTCTTTCTAATATTTGCTTCTTATTATACAAACCATAACTAATATATTTTATTAGCATCCTAATTTATCATCTAGATCATCTAGATTTACTAATGTTTTACCTTTAGTGTCCTTTTTATTTAATTGAGAATCTTTAAAATTAAATAAATCTTCAAGCAATGATCCCTTCTCGTCACCTTCTCCGTAATTATACTGATCAGGAACACTTGATTTCCATTCACGCTCTCCCTGATCGTCAGATATTCTATAATATTCGCTTCCTAAAGGAGGAAGAATCTTACCGTTCTCTGTACCAATTAATATTCTGTCAATATTTTCAACATCACTAACTCTTGATATAGTAGGCTTACCTTGTTCAATCTTAACTTTATTAATCTCTTGATCAAAAGCAGTAGGCTCTATATCTTTCCATGATTTTCCTGCAGCATCTCTACTTTGTATACCAAATACATTGTCTGCTGAGTTTGGTGTTCCGAATTCTGTAATGTTATATATTCCGTTTTTATATCCCTTAGGATTTACTTTAACGTAAATTGGATAACGTATAGCTTCATATTCGCCATTACTATTCTAAATACGTTTTTCTCCAGTAGTATAATGCATATAGATTGTGTAATCGTGTTGAGATTGCCCTTTCTTCATGTTGTTTCTAGACACCTTTATGAATCTAGGTGGATGCTGATAATCTATAGTTGATTGATATTTTCCATTTCTTACAGTTAAACCGCATGCTATATTAGGAGCAGCGTGATCAAATGGAGATAATATTCCAAACATATTAATAGCTTCTCCGGAATTGTTTGTTAAAACCTTTTTCTAATAACCTTTATAATTAGCGTACATGCTAATCATATTTTCTGGCTTTGCATGAGGATTATATGTTATTGTATTTTGACCTACAACTCCAATAAGCTAACTAGGACGATACTCTTTTACAAAATCATTATCGAACCAGTTATTTAAAATTATATCATCAACCATATCCTGTATATAAACAGCAGATGGTATTCTTGTATTTAAGTCCTTAAGTTTAGTCCTTACGAAATCAACGTATCCGGAACTAAGTCTCCAACTATTTGGAACATACTTAAAGAACTTAGAAAAACCAGACATATCTCCAGATGAATAGAATGAATATACAACCAAATCTCTAGCAAACTTTCTTACAGTTTCATCTGTATCTTCAAGCAATCTTTCCCAAGCTTCATATACGTAGTTAGAATTCTTGCTATCATCGTCCATTGAATTGAAGAATTTTACAAACTTTGGTTTTTCGTATGTACCCTCTCTTTCTCCAAATGTGTTAAGTAATTCTATCTGATCGTGTTCTATTTTATTAGGACCGTCTTCAGTATTTAAAGTTGGAACAAGAACCTTCAAAAGCAGGTTGTTTTTAAGGTAAGAATAATTTGGATCAGATTCAGCTTTAATCTAAAGATCAAGTAATCTATCATAAATCGTATTGTCCCCAGAGAATAAGTCGTGAATATTTATATCGTTTTCATCACAATAATTGTTAAAGAACTCCGATTTAATACAAGATGTTATCTGTATCATAATCTTGTTAAGAAGGTCAGCTGGAACTGCTCCGTCTTTTCTATTTATGGCTTTAAGTATTTGAGGTAATATACCATCTTTCATTCTCTTACCTTCTTTATTTCTGGTTCCAAACACAGCCATACAAGAAGAAAGAAGCTGTTGTCCAACTACGTCTCTATACAGGTCTGTAGCATACTTTGTTTTCTGTCCTATGTATGAACCATCTTTTAATGCAGATAAGCTTGTAGGTTCGAACTGCTGGTATGTCTATCCTCCAGGATTATAAGTATCATTATATCCTTTAAGATAAGCATCTTGCTCAGCTATATTTTTACCCTGTTTCTTTGTGTCTATCTTAGAATATTTAACAAGATTTGCCAATGCATCGCCAGGCTTCTCAAACCTCTTATTAGCTATAAATACCCATCTTGTAACATCCAGTGGTGATAATTTTATTTCCTTACCATCTCTAGACATTACTGTGAACATCTTCTTAGTTGACGTTGGGTCTATGTATCCCTTTTTGTTAGGATTCTAATTTATAGACATCTCTCTAATTATAGAATTTCTAACTTTGTTTTTAACGTCAACTAAATGCTCATTACCTTCTGCGTCAATATAACCTCGTACCCATTTGCCATCTTTCTAGAATTCTCCTAAAATCTACCTAATTATATAATCTTGCTCTAAAGCTGTAGGAATATCATCAAAGCCTTTCTGAATTTCCTCCATTATACTAGGTATGCAATTAGGATTATTATCATCTTCTGGTTCTTCTGAGAAATACTTCTTAAGAACGTCGTTTTCTGCATCTCTACGTCTCTACCAAGGTGTCTTACTATCATCAGCCATATACGTACTAACAGAATCGTTGTACGCAAAAGCTAAATCCTTCATGATTCCTTGAGTTGTAAAGTAGAATGTATCTTCTCCAAGTCCAACTCTAAGAAGCAGGTTTACAAGATTGTATGTATAAGGATTTACATTCAATCTAGTGATATATGGATCCTTAGCAATATCAACATGGGCATTAATCATAGCAGATAGCCAAGACAATATATTCTGCTGATTTCTATCAAGAGTTTTACCAAGCCTATCAAGACCAAGGTCTTTCATAATAGTACCTACCTTTTGTGTAAACTTAACATCATAAAGCATTGTAAGGATCTAGCTGTTGTTATTTAACGCAAATGGACCAATACCAGTTTTACCTGTTAAGAACGTATCTTTAGTCTCTACTTGATTTCTAGGCGTATAGAAATCATATGGCATTACAACTTGTTCTTTATCAAGATTTTGCTCTATATCAGAAAGTACATTAAAACCTAAATATGATGCGCCCTTGGCTTTAACAAGAGATGTATCATTATCAATAGATCTATGAAGTATATTACATGTTCTAGAATCCTTATCGTCTTCGCTTTTCCAATCAAGTAATAATGACATGTATCCATCCATGAGCTTTGCTTGCAAATCCTGCTCAGATCCTTCTTCAAAATTAAAATTAACTTTTCTTTTATTATGGTCATCCTTATCCTTATAAGAATTGTAAGGTTTGCAACTTAAGAAAAGTTTATCAATATCGAAGTCAGAACCAGTTATCTTTGTAAACTCCTCTGGAAGTACTACAGTATCTCTAACAACCGGTAAAACATCAACACATCTTAAAGCATGTATAGATGACTGAGCCTGGGTAGGAATACGATAACCGATAATGTTGGCACTAGCTCCATCTTTATGGACCATGTTACCATCTTTGTCAGTATAATCAAAAGCAGAACCAATAACCTTGTTATCAATAAGCCATTTTCTAGCTTCTGTAAAGGACATGTTTCTAAACTTTTTGGTATCTTTATCAAATACCTATAGTCTACATTTCTTGCCAGCAGGTCTGAAGTACATAACCTCTTCGCCATCTTTGTCCTCATAATATTCAACAAAGTAATCTAATGACAGCATACAGTCCATTGAACCTTCTTCATTAATCATCTAAAGACGATTACCATGATTGAGAGTACCATTGAATATGCCGGGAACTTGATTGTCTAATAATTTAGTAGGCATTCCTTCCATGCCCCAAACTGATCTCTGAATAAATGGAGCACCAGGTGTAGCTATATCTATAACTCGTTTATTAATACTAGATGTAAGAATACTTTCTATCCAGTTTGAGTTTGATGTAGCGGCTAAAGGTATTTCCATCTGCTCTGTACCCTTTATAGGATTACCTTCGTCATCGTAGTTTGTGTATACTATATTAAGGGCTCCAACTGAGTTGTTATCCGCATCTCTATCAGTAAGCTGTTTTCTCAAATATTTAGCAAATCTTTCCTCATTAAGCTTTATGTTGCCATCATCGTCTTTATCAAAGAATTCTTTCTGAAGTGAGTCGTATCCAAGTTTAGACAAATCATTTATCGCAGACATGATATCATTTCTTAACTATAATCCTGTCTTAGTAGTAAATGATCCATCATTATTTTTGACTGTGTATGTTCTTCCTAATACAATATTACTAAGAGCAATTTTAGTCATCTGTGTACCCATGTTCTAGAGATCTTTATCTCCTGGATCTGTGTTAAGCTGTTTTCTTAAGAATTGATACTTCTGCTTATAAGTGTTAAACTTGATATTATCACTTGCGAAGTCTATTTTGTTCTCAGTTTCCTTACCACCAAGGCTACCTTGACTACCAACCTTTACAGCTGAATTTATCATAAGCATATCTATGTTCTATGCCTTCATCTTCTGATAAATATCTGCCATTCTACCAGTAGCAATACAGTCAAATATTGGGAAAAGAGCCATTTTGTTATAATAAGGTACAAGTCTTGTTATTGTCTAAGGTTTAGTTTTAGACTTAACATCTTGTCTTCTTAATCCAAAAGCTGTATACTTATAACATCCAATAACAGATGTGAATACTTTCTAATAGTTTTCCGCTATAGATAACATTTCTTTTGGTGTTAAATGCTCCTTTGTTGATGACTTAAGAATCTTGAACGCTCTTTCTATATCCTTGCTCCATTTTCCGTTCATACGAAGCAAATTCTCACACATATTAGCAGTGATATAAGCTCCACCATCGGCAACATCAATACCATTTTCGTAAGACTTGGTCTCTGCAGCAATTTTCGTTTCAACAATATCCTTTACATCTTCTGGTATATGCTGTTTAACCTCGTCTAGTGTCATAGCGTCTATCTAATCCGGTGTAAATTGCACCTATCCATCTTGAGCGAGGTTTATAAGAGCAGACTTATACTCTCCTTCGGTCATAAGCTATTTAAGCTTATCGTATTGAGGGGAACTTACTAACTCGTTAGCTACTTCTGCACATGTGTATTCGCCATCCTTTGAATTAATGAAATCTAATACGTTGTTATCACCAGTAGATATAAGACCACCAAATCGTTTGAATTCATCAACCTATCTATCTACGAGTGACGCACCAGAAAACTGCCATTTATAATAAGCCGGGTTACCGCTAAAGATTCTTTCTACCTCCTGTAAAGACATAATAGATTTAGCTGTGATATCGGCAGCAAGACACCAAATTGCATCGCTGTTACCAGTGATAGCGTTGTTTTGTCTTCCTGTCTTTATTGCACTCTTGATATTACCAATGGTAATTGTGTCTAAACCTTTGTTGATATATTGACCTAATTTGTTTTGAGATACAAGATGAAGCTTCTTCATGTACTCTATCTCTTTCTAAGTCTGTCTCACGAGAAGCTCGTTTATCATGTCTCTTTGCTGGTCTCTAGAAATCTTTGTTGGGTCAAAGAATGTTTCCTCAGCTATTTTGAGAGACTTCTCGTATCCAGCTTCTTTATCTACAAAAGAAATAAAATTACCATCTTTATCATAGACGCCAGTAAGACTAGAGAAATACTTACCTTGGTCTTTGTTATCAAAGTTTGCTATAACTTCTTCTGGTTTTAAGTCCATATCTATAGCTTCTTTAATAGCCTTATACTCACACATAGCATATTCTCTAAACTGATCAAGCACATTATCAGGGAATCTTATACTAATTTGCTCTTTACCATCTACCATTGTAGCAGATATTATTGGAAGATTCTTTTTTGCAGCACCTTCTTTATAATTAATACCAGGCAATTTAACGCCGTCTAAGAATACCCATGTCTTCTTATCAGACATAGTAGGGAATACTATATATCCCTTCTAAAGGATGGTCATTTTAGCAACATAGTCTTCACGCTTTGTTATCTTAAAATAATCTCTACCTCTATCTTGTCCTTGATTAGTTTTAAAACCAATAAGCGTTCTAACGCTAATATTAGGATGGTCTTTTTTAATCATCTATTTTGCTATAATACTTCCAATTCCTACCTTCTAATCTGGAGTAGACTCATCACTTTCTATATAATTGTAAGAGTATTCGATAAGGTTTCTTACACTCTAATCCATTATATACCCATCTTTTGATGATCCTTCATGGTATTGTACACCATTAAGATTATCAACCATATCAGAGATGTAATTGTTATCAGATATCTAGTAGTATTTGTTATTATTTATAGCTAATACAGACAATTCTTCTTGAGAGTGCTCATAATTATATTTCCATCTAGACAACTCTTTTGTTAGAGTAACATTGTCCCAAATTCTATCTATGTACTACTGATTGATATTTAGTGTAACTCTGCCAGATACTGGCTTTGTTAAGCTACCAAGTGCAGAATAAAAACTTTCGAATAATCCTGCTTTTTTCTTCTCTCCATCTTTACTATCAATCCATTCTACAGAACTCTCGAATAACTACTTCATTGCATTAGCATCAGACTATCCATATTTCTATTCGAGCATGTAATCTAATTCACTTAGAGTAAAGTTTATACCAAGCTTTTGTAATTGGTTACAGAAGTCCTGTTTAATAGCAACAAAGTCTCCTTCGTTACGACAATCTACGATAAGATCTGTTGGATCATTAGAATCTTTCCTTCTCCATACATTCTTTATTGTAAAAGGTCTATGATCATGGTCTTCAAGATGTTCAAGTAAACCATAAACTCTAACAGATTTGCCATTTATAGTAACTTGTCCTCTTTCGCCCATTGGCGCAGTAAAGAAGTTCTCTATATCATATAGCTCTCTTGCATTATGTCCATCTTTTAAAACGGTCTCACCCTTATCATTCTTGTGCAGAATTGACATACCACCACCATTTGAGAACATTTGTGACCATTTCTGTTTATGATATATAGAAGAATAATCACTATCAGAGCTCTGTATGCTCAACGAATACTTTCCACTCTAAGGGTTTCGGTTAGCCTTACAGATCATAAATGTATTTTTATTTGACTTTATGATCATTTTTATCTAAGTAAGAAGAGCTTCTTTATCAGGATCGGTTTTAGCTTGTTCTATAAGAACATCGAGTCTCTTTTTGAATTGTTTAAACATAGGGTTATCATTAGCCCTAGATGATACTTTTTCATATAAATCTTGTATTGTAGAAATATCGTGAAGCTAATTCATTACTCTGTTAAAAGCAATTCCGGCATCCATAAATTTAGGCATGCCTAAACTATTCTTTTCTGCAACAAGAACTCTTTGGAAGGTTACATGATTGTTATCATCAACCTTAAATCTTGTATCCCATCTGAAATTACTAAACGTAGAGAAGAAGAACTTAACTCTTTGTGATGCCTTACTGAATCTAGAGAACTCATATGATGCTTTAGTATGCTCTCCAATATTACCATTGTTTGCATCTGGATCATCTTCTACATCAACAACATTGTCTTCTTCGGCTATCTTTGTAGCATTTGTAGCTATAGATGATAGTTTTGCAGCAACATCATCCATTACAACATTGTTATATACGTCTTCTTGCAGCAGTTCTTTCATTGCAAGGAATCCAACTGCTTTTTGCTTATATTTAGATTCTCCTAACTTTGACTCAAGCTACTCTACTGTAACCTGTGGTGCAGCTATTACATTATACAACGCCTGTGCTTGTTTCTTTCTTTTCTCATCAGAGATAGCGTCACCTGTTATATAACCAAGATCAACTCTTATATTTTGTATATCAGATCCTCCCCAATCAAAATTCTGATTATTAAGAACCGCATATACAAGTGTGTCTATCAGTTCATCATACATCTACTGGTTCAGCACATATTTGAATGATCTGCCGCCACGCTTAAACAAAGAACTCTCTGCGTTTTTAAATTTGAATACGTTTTTAAACTCTTCCTTTCTCTTGTTGCTTGCTTTTACATATCTAAATACACCAGAGTTTGCTATCATATAAGCAGTGTATAATTTCCATCCCATATTCATATTGCTTACTTGCTGAATATAGTCTTTAATATTATTATACATTTTTACAAGATTTAAGCTCCAGTGTAATCTAGGCTTATTTAACATGAAGATTCTAAATCCTTCAGCCAATTCTTCACTAACCTACCTGTCTGTAAATATCGTATTAGAACGTCTTTTTCTAAACTCTTTATACAATTTATCATGTAACCTCTTCGGAATTAATATCTCAGCAATTCTGTGGAATGCTTCATGATATTCTGTACCCTCGTCTGCAAATTTAGATAATATGATAGAGTCCGCATAGCATCTTCCAACTACTCCAACTCCACCTCTAAGCATGGCTACAAAATCATCTTCACCATTACTATTCTTTGCAAAGTCTAAACGAACGCTTCCTAACAGTCTATGAATTTCTCTAGCAGCCCTTTCGGTATCGTACTCAAAATTTCTATGTCTTTGAGTTCTATCGTTCCATGCTGCATAGTCTACTTCCTAATTATCTTTAAAGTACTAGTCTAAATTGTCGCTATCGCTATGCTCATTATTTGTTGTACCTTCTATTTCTTCGCTCTCATCAATAGGAGTTTCGTCTTCGATTGGCTCTTTTTTAATTCTCTCTTTTTTTACTCCATCGAAACTTATTTTGGAAGACTCAAATCCATTAAAATCTGTAGTAAGTATATTATTCTTTATATACCAAGCTATACCACCAAGACCTTGCTTATCATTAGGCTGTTTAGGATTTTTGAAATCACTAGCTTCGAATCTTATTGAATCACCAAACTGTAATGCTTCATTAGGATTATCATCAAAGAATTCCTTAAGCTTATACAATTCGCCATTTTCTGCAAGATTTTGTTGAGAAAAGTTTGCTCTAGCTGCAATTTTATACTTTTGTATATCTTTGTTAAATTGATTTATTTGTTCATCGTCAGAAAAGTCGTATGAATAATAATGCTATTTTAGTTGCTTTAATCCTGTTTTTGGATCCTTTTCTTTTATAGATATCATAACCTTGGCAGGATTATCCTTATCAATATATACAGACATAAGGTTCTTGCCATGATTTGGTAAGTTTTCACCAAATGGGAAGAACAAACTAAGAATTTGACCGTATGTCAAACCAGTGTTTTTATCATCCTCATAATAGTAGTCTACCTACTTTACTTTACCGTGAGTTATCTATTTTAGTATACTTGTAATAAGATCTGCGTCCTTCTATGATATTTGCTTTGTTCTCATTATAATAGGAACAGGATCTCTTTCTTCGAAGCCACTCAATTCATCGTATTGTGGCCTATATAATACAACAAAGTCTCCCTGATGTAGCGCTTGGTTAATAGGGTAAGATTGTATGCTTCTTGTAAGATCGCCATACGTATTAGGAGCGAATACTGTAAGTATAGAGCCTTCTGATGTAGAATTTTTCTTAACTATACCAATAGTATTCTGCTTACCATCAAACTTTATCTTATACAAATCTGTTCCCAATGTCTTAGATATCTCTGTATCAAGAATATTCTTTTGCTGCTGAGATCTAAGCGTTTTTGTTTTACCGTTCGTTCTATTTACTCGCTCTGGAACAAGTCGCCATCCTTTCTATAATCCATTCTAAAGCTAAGTAATCTAGTCGTACAATGTTTTTGCTAAGCGTTTACCATCTATAGAATACGAAGAAACCCATACTCGCATATCCTTAAATGACTTCTTGCCAGCCTTTCCATTATATTCTATATCTACAAATACAGTTTTCTTTTTCTCGCCAAGTTTGTCCGTATACTCACCTATCTTATAAGTAAATGTAGAATTTGTAACAAAATCAGATTCTGTAGAAAGTTTAACAAGATCTTCGTTTTCATCTATCTGTTTTTGGTCAAGGTTGTTAAACGGATTCATCTTAGCCTTGCTGTATTTCTTTACAACGTTATGCTAATCTCTAGTGATTCCAAAATCATCTTCTACTGTCTGTACAGTCTAAAATATTTCATTCTATTTTTCAATATCTTCTGGAAGTATGGACAAATCTCCCAACTGTACAGCAATTTCATAAAATTCCGAAATGAGCTTAGAAAGCTCAGTTTGTTTATCAGGATCTAATTCTTGTGGAACACTATTATTATCATACGATACTATGTCTGATATAGCTTCTAAAGTTCTATCAATATCAGCGTATATCTATTGTTTGACATCATAATCCTCCGGATTAGGATTATTTCTTCGTTCTTCTTCCTTTCTTTTCTATTCAGCTTTTGCTAATTCTTCAGCTTTTATAGCTTCCTATCTTTCGTATTCTCCAGCATCTTCCAAGATTTGCTTCATTCTATTTATAACATCATTCATCTAAGATGTATGAGCCTATAATTTAGTAAGCATTTCCTGAGTATTATCAAACTCAGTAATTTCATCTGGAGCACTTTTGAATATTTCTTCCAAAGATTCTTTAAAAGACACCGGCAGATTGTCAATAGATGCTAAATTGGCAACGACGTTTTTGTGCGTAGATACCATTAACTCTCTAGTAGAATCATAAGCCTACTTAAATTCATCTATGTTTATCTCTTTCGTAAATCTATTTTCTACATCATCACTAAAGTCTATTTGTATAGATTTGTTCTTCGGCTCATTAGTGACTTTATTTAAAATAAAGCTATCTCCATCTTTCTTCCACTTAACGCTAAATGGAAGTAGCTCTACAGATTTTATGTTAAACTCAAGAGAGTTGTCCTGCATCATAAGTTTATACATAGTCTACTGCTCTGAATAAAAACCAATCCAACTTGTTCTATATCCTGGATCAATTTTTTCAAGATCAGTTTTACCACCACTTTTGCGAGTAAACGATTTCTTAGACGTTTTAAAATCTATGATATGAATACCGCCGTCTTGATCGACTGCTATCATGTCGGTTTCTCCAGCAATATTGATACGCTTTCCAGTTTTTGAATCAAATCTTGATGTATGCCAAGTGTATGGTTGTGTATATAGAGTCCATCCTAAAGAATTGTAGTATTCCTATATTGATTTTAACTAAGACATTATAGAAGCGAACGTATCACCGTTCATAAACTCTCTTATACTACTAACCTCTCCATCAAATATTTGTAAATTTGTACCATATGATAACGGCTCTCCTGCAAAGAAAGATCTACACATAAAGTCAATAAGGTTTCCTACGTCACCAGGTGTACCAATTCCTTTATTAACCAATTCGTGAGCAATACCGAATTTTACTTCATCGTCAAAGTAATCTTTAAACTCACCCTATTTCAGATAATCTATATAACCCTGTATATTCTTTGTCTCATCTACGCTATTAACATATTCTGTAAGCTGTTCTAATGTAGTAATCTTATTTAGGTTTTCGATAAAGTCCTGTATCTATTTATTCCTAGAAATAAGATTAGCGTTAGTATCAGACTCTCTACTGTCAAGTGTACTATGAACGCGTCTAGCAAGCTGAAGTTTACCATCTTCGTCTATTATAAAATAATGAGAACTTGTAGTCAAATTTCTCTTTACATGCTTGTCGCACCATACTTTATAGCTATTTAATCTACCACCAACCTGTTTACTTGCCTCAGACTATTCAAATTTTGGCTAAGGTTTAGGAGATTCTGGCTCTGGAGTCTATGGCTCTGTAGCTTCTGGCTGAGGTTGACTTGCATCATCTTTAGGCTACTCTTGGTTATTATCAGTGTCATCTTTAGGCTACTGTTCTGTATTACCCTCTTTATCCTAAACTGGTGACGGTGTAGGTGTTTCTTCTGTAACAGGTGCAGCTGGTTTTTCTGCATTAGCATCATCTTTGTTTTGTTTCTCGTCATTAATTCCGAGTTCTTCTTCAAGTCCAGCTCTTGCAGCGGCTAAAGCATCGATCTGCTCATTTCTTTCGGCATCTTCAGCTTCTTCTGCATCGTCTATTAGTCTTCTCTAGAAGTCTAACTCAATTTCATCTTGAAGCTTTCTGTCGTCTTCTATTGATCTGTCAACGTCTTCAATCTAATCTTTTCTAGACTCATAAAATTTATTAGTCTTATCTAAGATGTCTTTAAACTTTCCAAGGCTATCATATTCAAACAAATCTGGTGATTCTTGCTACTTTTGCCAGAAATGTTTCTTTCTTTTATTTTCTTCGTACTCCTATATTTGTTTTTTAAGAGTATCCTCATCTTTAAGATGTGATGTACCAAGAAGATTATCCAACATTTTATCATAGTTTACCTAGTCTACAGTAAACAATGCCATCTGTCTAAATTTATCTTTGAGATCTTCGTACTCCTAGTCTGTAAACCCTGTATGATTTTTGTTGTCAGAAAACGACTCGTTATATTCATCTATTACACTTTGATTTTCTCCAGCTTCTTTTTCAGCCTAATCTTCAACTTCTCCAATTAATTCTCCAACAACAGCTTTTACAAATCCAATATCGTTTCTATTGTTAAAATTCTTTTCGGATCTTTCTATGTCGTTATAAAGCTGCGTAAGAGCCTGCTTCTTTGCTTTAAGAAGATCTCTGCGAGCTTGTATTTTATCATCCTCTTGATCCTGCTATCTACGACGCGATTCTGTTACAAGGTTACGATTCTATGCAAGGTCTACACCCATCTATTGATCCATGCTGCCATCATATGTAAAGTCACTAGAATCAAACTAAGACATAATGACACGCATTTCTCTCTGCTGCATCAAGTCGTTTATAGCATTTACCAATGGATCTATATTCTCTTTTTTATTGTCTTCAGAGAGCTGATCATACATTGCGACACGGGAAACAAATTTTGCAAATTTATCATTTTGCTTTTTATTTCTCCAACTGTCCTATGTTTCTATTCCTTGCTTCTTGGCAGCGTCTTGTATTAATCTAGAGTTAGCTAATCTAGACACACGTGAATAATACTTCTTTGCGTCCTAAATTAATTCTGGGTCCAAGAATTGCTTAGCTTGCTAAATCTGTTGTGCTAGCTATACGCCGTCTTCTGACTGCTGCTGTGCTTGAGACATATTAGAATACTTAGTCTGCAGCTGATCTAATTTTTTAGACTACTCATTAGAGTATTCTATCATCTTATCAAATGCCTCTAATGCTTCAGCCGATCTATTTGGACCTCTCAATGCACGCTTAGCATACTGAAAACCTGTTCTATACAGATCTCTTGTACCAATTTTATCAAGATAAAGGTTTCTGGCTATTACATTATTAGCGGTAATCTGTCTAGATGTTCTATATGCTGATCCAAATATATTTGTAGCCACATCGTGACCACCACCGCCAAGTATTACAGAGTTTATATTTTGCATCAATTCCCTGTCTCCGAGTAAATCCAAATTCATATAACTACCAATTGTGGCATACGAAGCCTTTGAACCTACAAGGAAGTCGTTCATTAATCTGTCAACAAATCCTCTATACTCTGGATGATTTTGATAATATCCATTAACAAATTGTTCGGAATGCAACTGCTGCTTACCCTCTTCTACACGTTCAGAAAAATCTCTTAAAGCTAATCTACCAATTAACTCTTTTGAGTTTCGCTTTATTACATCTGCGTTTATTTTGCCTGTCATCTTTAAAATTGATGGAGGCAATGCCTAGCCAAACGTTGTGGCTTTTTCTGCAAGCTAGCCTAATTTGTTTGCCATATACGCCCTGCCTCCAGTTGCTCCAAACAAGCCTCCAAGCAAAGCTCCTGTAGCAACTCCTACTGTCGCCCCAAGTTGGCTATCATCGTCATCGAATTGCGATCCAATTACACCACCAGCGATCATTCCAGGGGCAAGATTTTTTCCAACAAATTTTCCGGCTGAATACAAACCTGTTTTTGCAGCGGCTGATCCAACAACTCCACCTACAGGTCCTGCTGCAGCCATACCAACTTCAAAACCCTTTTTGGCTCCAACTGTATTTAACTTAGATATATCTAAGGCATGTTTTATTGTGTTGTAATTATCGCTACCAATAGCACTTCTCAATCCAGCTTTAAATTTAGAAGACATCTTTGTAAATTTGCCAAGATTTGCTATTTTACCAAAAGGAATTGCATTTACAGCTATACCTACATATGTATCTCCAGCAGTAGCCATCATATCGTCATAGAAATCGCTGTTTATACCTCTTGCAGATTCGTAAGAAACTGATACCAAATCTTTGTCTTTTAACTTCCATTGTCCAGATACAAGGAGATCCTATAACTCCTCTTTTTCTTTTCCTGGTGTTAATTTTATTCCATTAGCTTTTGCGAATTCGGTTCCTTCCTTCATAAACTTGCCAGAAAGTCCTTTATTGTTAAGATTCTTCTCTAATAAAGCTTTGTAATCACCAACAATCTGTCCAGAGTTTTCATCGTAACCCTACGACATATCAATAGCTCCTGCTAACAGTGCTGTTCCTGCAGATATTGCTAAATTACCGGTAGCTGCTCCAGCGAATCCAAGAATTAATGAAGGTATAGTTTTTTCGTAAGAAGACATTGACGAACCAAGAACCCCCCATGTTCCATATTTCAGTTTATGCAAACTAAATATTCCTTCATCCTAAGATTTCTAGTCTTCGTATTTATATCTGTCAGATATACCTTTTTCGTACTTTTTTACATCAGCATTATTTTCTTTGTATCCCTTTTGCCAATAAGCCTATCTTTTTGCTATAGAGTTTTTAAAATTTCTAATCATCTATAGCTTCTACTAAGGAGTTGTATTCGGATTACCTATTCCTTCTAGATAAAATCTAGTTCCTTCTACGTCATCTGTGATCCATGTGCTCTTCTCTCCCATTCCGATAGCTCTTTCTGCTGACTATATAGCTCTGTCTATAGGATGGAATATTTGTTTATCGAAGCCTTGTGCTATCCTACCAGAATTAGTAGGTTCGTATGACTGCAATATTTTGTAGTTGTTATACAACTTTTCATTTTGCTTTCTAAGTCCATTGTATTCATCAAATATCTATTGAAGCTTCTTTGGATTTATGCTTCCATTCAATGATATAAGTCCATGTTTTCTTAAATACGGGAGTAACGCTTCTTTATTCTATCCTTTCTGATACAAATCTGCAGCATCCATAATATTAGAAAACTCGTTTATTTTGCTCTAATTATTAAGATACTGCTCTGCATCATTTGCATAAGAAAGCATTTCGTTTGTCCTAAGTATATTACCAGCAAAATAATCCCTTTCAGCCATATTTCTATTCTACTGGAATGTATTGTATGCGCTCTGAAAATAATTCACATCGCCCATACTTTGAACAAACTTATCTTCTAGTTGTCCTTGCTCTTTTAATCTTTGGTTAGACCATTCTGAAAAAGACTGTCTTTTCTCGAATGATCCATCTGGTAAATAAGTGCTTACAGCATCATGTTTTGGATCGTATACCTATACTTGTCCATACATTTGGCTGTCGTTATTTACCATTAATGACTTTACATATCTTGGGTCTGTAAGTTTTGCGTATTCTGATTCTGGATTCTTTTTGAGGACTTTATCAAGCTTGTAGTTTTTAATTACATTCTAATCAGGAGTCACCCATTTCGTATCCGTCGCATTTTCTGAACGCTTCTTACTATCCTAATATCTTTTTACTGGATTAGCAGACTCTTCATTAATAGTCAAAGCTCCCCAACCTTCGGGAACGAGTAACGGCTGGGGTCTTTGTCTTGTCTATCTAATCTATTTTCTTTCTTTACTAATGTCCTGTTTTGTAGTATACACAGGAGTTATTTCTGTACTATAGCTTTTTACAATATCTTGTAACTATTTCTAGAATTCTTCATCCGAAGAAACTTTAGGATTGTTTACAAGCTATTGATAAGCCCTCTATTTTCTATTCATGTTAAATAGTATTAATAATCAAAATCAGATGGATTTTCAACTGTTGTATTAGTGGTTTTATATCCGTTCTTTTTTGCTATAAAATGGTCAGCCGATATACCTAACTCATCAACTGATAAATCTGTTCCAGAAACTGGAACATATGATCTAATTGGTGTTCTATTTAAATCCTTATAATTACTTCCTTTTCCGGTTCCGATATAAATATCAACAGCGTCATAAGTGTGAAGTTTTCCGTCTCTACCAACTACGCTAACTGTTTCACCATTTGCCGTTGGGCGCATTACAACAGAATAGTTAGGATCGCCAATAAAGTCTTCTATTCTAGAAGGATTTTTCACATTGTTTGGTTTTTCGAATCTATCTCCACCATTAAGTCTTATTATTCGACCATTTTTGTCAACAATATTTGTACCCTTATGTTTCCATGCAGATCTTCTTCCACTCATAGAACTATAAATATCTTGGGCACTATATAATGTTGTAGAGCCATTTACTGTATAATTAATCTTTTTAGATTTAGATCCAGGCACGCCTGTTAGTCCGTGTCTTGTTCCAAATACTGCAGGATCATCTCCAGTTCTAGACAAATGTCTTATTACTGTTGTTGCTGTAACTGGACCGGTTACACTTTTCGATAATGCATTCTATCTTAATCTTATTAAATCTTTAAGCTACTACTCTGTCATACTTTGAACCTTTGCTGGATCCAAATTAGAATTAAGCTTTCCAGAACTATCTCTTAATCCTGCTGCTGTTTCGGCATTTTTTACTTTCTTTGTATAAGAGTAGCTATATCCTCCATCTGCTCCACCATTTTTAGAACCACCATTATTAGCACCTCTAGCTGCGGCAATATCACGCTGATTCTTCCTATTAAGCTCATTCTCTCTATGTTGGAATGCTCTCTGTTTAGCAGCTTCATTAGCCTAGAATTGCTGGTCATTAAGATGAACTTTTACCTGATCAGCTCGTCTATCTACCTGAGTATATTCTCTATTACGATTAATAATATCAGCCTTAAGAGCATCTATATCACCTCCATACATGTTGAGGTAGTATCTACCAAGATCAGACTTCGTCATATCCTTTATATTCGCATCAAGAATCTGCTGCATCTTCTTAGGCGACTTTGAATACACCTGATACAATCCTCCAGCTTGTTTTGTTAACTCTGGATCATATTCCAGCTACATGTTATCAAACAAATTACTTGTCCAGTCTTTGAGACTAGAATACTTAGAAGGAGCCTCTCTAGTCCACATTCCGTCTGTAGATGGGTCCCATGTTTCAAGAGTCTTACCTCCAAGCGCAAACTTCTCAAAGTCTGGATCATATGTACCATTACGCATAGCCTCTGCTCTATATCTCTAATAAGTCTTCATAGCCTCATTCTAAGCTTTAAGGTTAGCTATTTCAGCGTATGGTCTTTCTCTAATAATCTTCGCTATATATGCTCTTCCTTCTGCTGATCTAAGAGGATCTATTCCATTCTAATAAAGGTAATCTAGCCCTTTATTGACGGCTCCTCTTGTAATATCGTAAAACTCTTTATTCACATTAGCATTAGGCCCATATAACTCACCGAATTCCTTAGCGAAATCTTTCTATTCTTGTACAGCCTAATTGTATTGTTCTCTTGCAGCACTGATGTACTATGACATCATACTGCTATCCAGTAGGTCGATTATAGGCACCGCTACTGGTTCATCATACATTCCTATCATTGTCTCAATCTTAAGCTAGTTATATTATATGGGTTATAATCAAATGTGCTTCCAGCCCATGTTGGCAAGAATAATCCATTAGGACCAAATCCGCCGGTATAATCGCTAGAGAAATTAATTCTCTCATACGGTGTACCAAAAGCACCTCTCTAATACTATTCTTTTGACTTTGCCCAATTTCTTGTATACTTTGCAGAATCAGCAACTTTATCTGGATCTATGTACCAATACTTTCCATATGGTGCTTTTAAATTATTTAAAGAATAATCACCATATTTTAAATCAAGTACACCTCTGTTTATTCCTGTGTCCTAATTTGGTACATTAGGTGATCCAGAAAACAGCTAATACTGACTAGGCGTCCAACCTGGAGCTATGTTTTTATAATTAATAGGAGCCGTACCAGATGTATTGCTTGATTTGCTTGTAGATCCACTTGCTGCTGTGCCTTTTGTACCATCTGCACCTATACCATATATCGTTTTTAATGCTTCTTTTTTATTGTCTACATCCTGCTGATATATATCAAGTATATCTCCATACTGCTTGTTTTTAATGCGCTGTGATAACCATTTCTGACCAATAAGACCAAGATTAGACAAGTGTGTTTCAATACCCTTAGTCTTAGCACCGTGTGCTCTATTGTAAGCCTCCCATCCATACTGGTTAGACTGCTGTAATCTCTATGCGTCGCTATCACCAAGTCTAGCAGCCATCTCAGCATAAGCATTTCTGTATGCAGCATTCTTTTCCTGCACATTCATGAGTGCATCTGCAACGTTTCTCTAATTACCTAAAGCCAAGGCTACTCTATTAGCCTATCTTTGACCACCTGTGTAACCACCAGAATTAGCGAGCTAATAAGCAGCCTGTCTATCTTGTGCATATAACTTTTCGAGAATAGGATTAGCTGATACTCTATTACCAGCCATAGTCTGTAAAGCTATTGGCGCATATTTATTAGCTGCGTATATATTTGGCATTACAGGGTTTTCTCTACGCCAATGATTAAGCATCTATGTTTCAAGCAGAGCAGGAAACGCGTAGCCTAAATCAAGCATAGAATTAGATACTTTACCCTTGCCAGATTTTGTCCAGCTAGAAATTGTCTACTTTGTTTTATCCCATAAGCTTTTACCGTTATCAAACCTGTCTTTTCCACAATTATGCTTAATCTAGGCAGCGTAATCTTCGATCTAATGCTATCTCTCTTGTCTATCTGTAATATTCTTCATAGCCTACAAAATAGGAGCTTTAGCGCGATCCAGCTAATTCTTCTAAAGTTCCATCGTCTATTTTGATAAAGAACTAAGTTCGGATTTCTTTCCAGCTCTTTTCTCAATGTTGTTATACATCTAAAGTTTTGCTGTCAATGGGGCTACTTGATCAGAAAACTTCATCCCATTGCTCCAGTCTACATCATTACCAGCTATAACATTATTATCGTTTACACTAACAGAACTAGGCTAATTATCAACTCCAACCTTTCCTTTGGTTACAAGAGTTCCTGTGCCATTAGTATAATCTATAATGGACTCCCCTTTGCCAACTAAACTATTTACAGGACCACTCTAATATCCATTAGGTGTCCATACTTTATTTCCTTTTAACATATCTTGGTTTTATTAAATCTTTTCCTCGGTTAGCATACAATACGTCATCATATGTATTACCATTATCTAAATAATATTGCTATGTAAGACCTTCTGTTGCAGCTGATGATTGATTAACCTAATTAATTAAGTTTGCATTCTACTATGCATTAAATATCTTTCTACGCTGTCTTTCCCTAGCTTTCTTGCCTCCAAATAAACCTCCAAACAATCCTACTATGGCTCCTGCGGCACCTCCTATAAGCGAGCCTATACCTGGTACTATAGCTGTACCTACAGCAGCTCCTGCAGCAGCTCCAGAGCCAGTCATAGCCAATGTATTAGTTGTGTTAGAAGCAGATATATCAGCCATAGCCTATCTCTTATTAATATCATTCTAAGCCTGGTAGTTTACTCCAAACGCCTAGTCCGTTCTCTATCCGGACATACCGAACAATCCACTCTAATCTTTTACTGCTGCCTACTGCTAATTGAATCCGCTTATTATTCCAAGAGTTCCATTAACGGCTCCTGTTACAGTACCGGCATTAACGTTGCTAAGTGCGCCTCCTGCTGACTAAATTCCGCCTTTTGGATTCCATTTTGAAAATGGTTTTTGTCCAATATTAAATGACGCGCTAGAACTTCCTGCTCCAGCTATAGCTGATCCAGTAGGAGCGTTACCACCAATCATGCTTGCAAGATCATTGGCTTGATACTATTGTCCAAAACCAACTTTCGAATCTATACCACCATTGAATTTTGGCATATTATTTATCTTTTTTCTCTACTTTAGCTCCATGACTATCTGTATTTTGTTATTATATATTGTATTGCCATAGCTGGATTTGGTTTAATATCTTCTATACTACAAATCATAACCTTGCCTCTAGCTCTATTACCAAATAATCCATCAGCCCTAGGTATGGCAAATCTATGATTATTTTCCCTAAGTGTTATCTACTCTTCTAGGTTGGATTCTATCTTCTAAGATTCAGTCTACCATGTATATTTATGATCCTTTGAGAAGTAATCATTATCGTCGCGTATTGTATCCTATAACTATAGATTTTCGTATGTAACAATCTCTTGATTATCAAACACCTTCGTAATAAGCGGCTATTGAGCAACGACATATTTAACGTAACTTGAAAGTAACTACTGATTTGTTGATTTAGGTGACTCATCAAGGTAGTCATACTAATATATACATACAGTATCGTTTTTCTTTACAAGATATTCTCCGTTAAAGAACTATATAGCTCCATCGAATGGTATTGTTAATGTAGATGTAAACTTGCCAAGCATTTCATTGTACACTATTTGCATGTCATCGCTTAGCACATTAAATATAACCTCATTGTACCTATTATTGTAGAATACTTTAAAGTTGTCGTCTTTCTTATACTTGTTCAATATATTCTATACCTTAGCTTGCTTTGAAAGCTATGTTACACTCTAACCATCAAATAAGCAGATTACATTATTATGACTATCAAACCAATATAAACCACCTGTAGTGCATACTGCACAGAATTGCTGTTTATGCATTCCGTAAGTATTACTATAATAGTCGTATCTATCAAGTACTCCTCCAGTTCCAAGTACTATGTTTTGTCCAGAATTATCTGTAGCAACACTACGATCGTTAACACTGAGTACGCCAAATGATTGTTCCTGGCAAAATGTAAGAACATTCTTAAATGTACATATATCAGTTATAGGACCATACTCCTAATCAACATCTATAAAGTTAGAGCTTCTAAATTTACACCAACTATCTATGATTTCATCATTCTGTTTCAAATCAGAATAATATACTCTTGTGTCTATAGTCTTATTATAGTCTTGTGGATTAAGATCATCGTATACAGCAAGTGGAACACTTGTATTATATACGCTATATACAGAATTATAAACATACTCTGGCTCCTTTTGTACGTAAGCTTCTGTTATCTCACATGGTTCAGCCTATATAAAGGATGCATAATTATCTCTTGCATTAGAACTAAATGTCCATCCGTGTTGGAATCTACACCATATATTCGACTCTGTTGGTATAGAGTATGTTATCATATGAGTATTAGGGAAACTCAAATTCTTGTCTCCCTTATATGCTCCGTACACTTTATGCATAGATGTATACTCAAATGTCTCTACATGGCAATCTCCATCAAATACTGTATTCCATTTATTTTTAGATTCGAAGTAATTGCCATCTCCGTAATATATATTTGTAAGTCTATTTGTAAATGAATATCCACCATAAGGAGTTATTTGCTATCTAAGATTAGTTAGATACGTTCCAAGCAGAGTTGGCCTAACTATCGTAGGTACAAAACCAATTTCTCCGGGCTCTGTCTAAGGATCCTCCTATTTTAGGCTATCGTAATAATTGCCATTCTCTGGATAATAATAAGAAATCGCACCAGCAGTACCCTTTTCTTTATACCAGCAGCTCAACAGTAAACATTTTCCGCCTGTTCCAAAACATGCGTTCTTCTTACCATAATCACCAGTATTATCACCCTAAAATGCGCCACCATAATTACCAAACGCTCCAAATATATTACCATTTGTATCGTTACAAATTCCGCCAGTAATCATATTTGCAAATAGCGCTCCACCAGCAGAAACGGCATAATTAGGATAAGCTTTTGATGACATCTATTCTTCATTATCTTTATTGAAATTTCTTTTGAATGCCTAATCCCATTTTATTTGGTCAACTAACTAAAAATCCTATATATAATTTTTGTTCTAAAGGGTACCAAAATTATCAAACCAATTGTCAAAAGAAGCAGGATTAGCAATAAATTCGTATGGCGGAGTACTCTATTCATATAATTTTATATAAGCAAAAGCTTTCTGTATTATAAACTTACCAGATTTCTCCTTTCTTTCACTAGCAGACTAGTCGTCATCCTTATACATCCTATCAAAATTTAAAATGCAATCTTTTATTAATGCATACGAATACGGCCTATCATTTCCAAGCCCACCAACCGAAGCAATAACGATAACAAAAGGTTTTATTATATTTATCCCTTTGTTTTTATGTGCCTAAGGATTAACTTCGTAGAAATAGTTGGGATTATACGGTGCATCTAAATAGCATATTGTACTATTTTTTGAAGTACCTATAACATCTATATCATTAACATAGAAGTCTACTCTTGCGTCACCGTCATCATTTCGTCCAGTAAATAATTCTACAGCGCAGTTAGATATGCATGGTATTACGAATTGAAAATTCTATCTACCATTTTTACCATATAATGATCCGTAATCTGGATTCGGACTACCGTTTATAAAAGAATCATACTAATCGTCACGAAACTTATGATCACCTCTAGCTCCGAACAAAAAAGACTATTTTTGTAAATAATATTTTTTATCTTTTACAAATTGCTTAAATGATTCTGACTGATAACAAACTTCCTTTGAAACAAACTGTAATAATTTGTCATTGTCTATATTTGTCATACATTGTGATTCGACATCCTTTCCGTCCCACCTAAGCTAATCGTGTACGTAGTATCCCTCTATAAACTTATTTGTTGTCAAGAATCCTGTTGGGCAGAACATATGATACTTTGTTATCCAGTAATCGCTACTATTTGATTCATACTGTCTACTATAAGCATTAGACACAGGTGAGCTAAGAACTCCCTGTGATATTGTGGCGATATCAGATTCGTGTCTAGCACATCTAACTATTTGATATCCAGTACAACCTTCTGGTAATTTTTTTACCTTAAACTATATTCCCAGGTTTCTGATAACAAGTTCGTAGCGTTTACCGTTAACAATTGTATTAGATGACATTAACTAAAACCCATCTTCAGTTACATTTGGGGTTCTTATATCAGCAATCCACTTAACTGGAGAAGCCTAGCAATATTTATCATACAAAACAATTCCATAACGATAAATCTCGTTTCGTCTAAGTGACTTTATCAACCATGTGTTTTTATTTATTCCTGGATCAAATTCTGCTTTCTCTATTATAGATGGTTTAAAATCTTTATCGATGTAGAAAATGTTGTTCTGCTATACGTTTTCTTTTTTGGAATAATTATATAACGTTCCTATCTTTCTTGTATTATTTTCTTTTACACAAGAATCTTCTACCTAAGAAGAAATAACAAATCTCCATTCTATATTTTTACCAGATCCTCCGACCCATTGATATTTTGAATCGAACACAAAATTAGCAGAATACAATGAAGCTTCTTTATTTATGTTGTTATAAGTACCATCATAACAATCGTGATCAAATGGAGGAACGGCAACAGAGTCGTCTTCTATATTGTGTTCGTGAGCATCTATTATAAATGAGTTATCACCATTAACATCTGTTACAGTGCTTTTGTTTTCGTAATTGAACCTAAATGCTCTAGCATCCCATTTGTCGAAATCCTTAATAGTCGTCTGTATTGTCTTAGTATTTGCAGCAAACAGAAAACCATCTTTAGAAGCCAATGAATTAGGTATTATTCTAACGCCCTGTAATGAATTTAATTCTTCAACACTGATATTCTCTATTGGATCATTACCAACATCATTTATAATCAGTTCTGTAGAATCTTGTTCATTAAAGTTTAATTTAGCATCGTATATTACAGACACTATTGGCATCTATCCATTTTGCGTATACTGTACTCTAAATACTTTAATGTAATCAAGGTGCCAATAATTGCGAGGAATTTGTATAGATATTTTTACTCCACAATTTGATATAGCACCCTATTTACCACCGCACTTTACGTATCTGTTATCGAAATCATAATTACCAATTGGTATTTGCTGACATTGTATAGATGCTCCTGTATGTATTCCGTACCTATTATACAACTGATAACAATAACTTACAACACCAAATTCTATCTTTCCTGGCACGTATTCTTCAAATACTGGTGGCTTGCAAACAGCTTCTGGATAAGATAGGCATTTATCAAGTTCTTTATATAAAAAATCATTGCTTATATTAAAGACCATTATTGGATGTATCGAATCAGCCAAGTATAACTTAATATTGTTTTCACTCTCATAATTAAGCTAAATATCGAATGTATCTGGATACTTTTCTCCTTTATTTAATGGCAATAAAGGAGCATCTACAACAAGACTACTCTTCTATATATCATTGAAGTCCTAATCATGGACCGTTCCGCCTATCGCATTTTTAAAACTATAGACCTTAAGTTTGTTTTCATTTTCATCAATGCAAACAACTACTCCATAATCTCTTATTGAACCAGTAGCAACAACTTTGTTACCCTCACCAGCAAATGATCCAGCTAGTTTTACACCCTATACTGGCATTAGTGATCCATGTCTATTGTCTCTTCCTTCTCCACCTCTATATGACGATATCTTTATATTTCTAGCATCGATATACTAGTTTGTAGCGACAACGGAAAGATCATCATCACTATTCAATCCTCCTGCGAAACTATTAATTTGTGGTTCAGTATTAGTACCCATAGCAATAATCATTAAAGTTTAACTATTTCTTTCCAGTATTATTGAAGAAGTTCTCGTCATCATCCCACTCTGGTATAAGTTTAGTCCACTCGTTCTTAATAGTAAGCATCTCACTTTCATTTGGCATCATTGCTTCAGCGTAAGCTTGATTCCTATAGAAATTCCACTGCTGCTATATGTAGAAGTATGTATTCTAATTATATCTAGCTTTTCCTCCAAGAGATCCTCTAAGGAATTTTGGAAAGCTTAACTTCATCATTACATACCAGTATATAGCTTCCTAATACGAAGCTAAGTCTGGAATAAGTGGATAACCCCTTTCGTCTGTAGCTATTGCCTTATATGACAATTTAACAAAACCCTTGTCTTTATTAAAGACTATCCAACCTGGTTTAATCCAATATGTAGGAACATCTATCTTGTGATCCCTAATAGCATCCATCAGAGCAGTGCTGCCATTGATGCCAAGAAGCTACGATCTATGTGTAGCCAACATTACTCCGGCAGGCTGTTCTGGATGATAGTGGTGCATATGTTTTGTATTAGCTTTAGACTTAAATGAACTTTCATCTTTTAGTGCCTATACCCAATTTGTTCCATTGTTTGAATAGGCTACAGTTGTCAATGATTCTAAGTCTTCTGGTATCGGAACTTGATGTTCGTGTATTTCAAATATTGGAACGCAATCTTCACCAGACTCCTTCTATACATACTATACAGGTGCACCAATTTTCTCAACAGCTTCAAAGATCCATTCTCGCATATCTGTAATACGTATGTTCTTTTCTTGCATGTTTGAGTCAGCCATAATTTTAGCTATAACTGACTCACATTTTGTATACTTGTATATCATCTATATTTATATAATCTTGTTTATTAAATATAAGTTGAGCAAGGTGCCTTTTGTTTTCCCTAACCATACATAGCTGGTATTTATATCTATCAGAAAACATCCTGGGTATTTTTGACCAATATAATCTATACTTATATCCATTGGAGTGCTCATTTAAATGATAAACCCTTTTGCCTACTTCTTTTGTTGATTTGTAATCTGTAGACAATGACTAACTAGAGTAGCTCTTTGGTTTATATTTTACTATGCATATAGTACCTAGCCCATAAGGCATTTTAAAGGGCTGTGAGCGCTCCAAAATCTCTTCCTTGACAACTTTATTAAATTCGTCTATAATGCGCTTATATCGCGCGTAATTAAGCTCTACATCGTTCTTTTTAATGTAGTCTCTATATATATCAGCTATTGTGTAGCTTTTCTTATTCTTCCTTATCTTGAGGACCATTTGGTTTAACACTTGCTAATGTTGAGTTATTGCTATCGTCACTAGGCCTCTTAAGCATAAACGCTAATTCGTTGGTCATAATAGCTCTCTTTATATCTGGTATCATCCATCCAGGTATCATTATATCATCTTCACTACCAGCTGTTTGTGTTGGGTCAAATATTCCTGTAACGTATATGTATTTAAAATTTTCTGAACCATTACCATCAACGTAGATATACTAGTCATCAAACCAGCACATAGGCTCATTATATGTATACCTTCTGAAGTTATGATAGTGCTTTCTAGATTTACTCATAATCTATATAACGCAACCACTAGCATCGGTGACGTTGACTATATCGTCGCTACTATCTTCCATTGTATACAGCTTATTTTTTGTTCTCTTTAGTTTACCACAACGACAGCAACAACAGTCCTCTGACACAGAATTTGGATCATCTATAAGTTCAAGTGGTCCAATAGTTGATAACTAACTATCATCTGGATCTTCGTCATCACCAGTCTCAGAATCTTTATCATCTTCCTTCTTAGATAAATAAGCTTTATACTACATTATCCAAGATAAGATCTAATCCCTAGACATGTCCTCACTCTCACTTATGTTATTATTTCGTACAATAAGAAGTATGTCATCTATCAATGTACGAGCTGAGAATGTTTTCATATTGCTTCTATTATTCTTATACTGTCCTCTTTAAGTATATCGTTTGTATTATGTATCTTGTATTTGTATACATCTTTCTTTTTCCAGTCAAATGTTATCAATCTCTTAAAGAAGTTCTTTTTGTTTTTATATTCTCTATGCTTATAAACGTAGAGGTACTAAGTGTTCTATACATCTAGCTTGATATTAACACTATCTTTACCGATTGTATAGTATACTTTAGTTAGGTTGTTATATTGTAAGCTATCCTTATAAACAGAGTCTTTAAGTATAGTTATAATATCACCCCCTACCCCCTTACTCTTATTAACGTTTATAATCTACTTCTAAGTTGCCGCTACCTAAATTTCTTTGCTTTTTAGCTTTTCTGTCTTACGTACAGAATCCAACTACTGCACAAGCTTATCGTTATAATCTTTAAGCTTTTTCATATCTAGCCTTAAAACACCAGAAGCCTACTAGGCACCACTTAAGGCATCCTAATAGGCTTCGATGTTGTTATTAGCCATTTTAAGCTCCTGTGAGAGCCTATTAGCTTTGTTGTGGTAGAATATACCAGACGCTACACAAAAGGCTATTAGAAGCCCACAAATGGCATTAAGCAGCGTTTTGTAGTTGTTCTTTATTTTGCTTAATATCTACTACATCAGCATTGCTTTCATTATTAGTTAAACACTCTTTTAAATATGTTTTTATCTCACCAAACTTACCTTGTATATAAATAGATACTCCATATATACTAGCCGAATAAACTAATGTTTGGGCTACAAACCCTAGTACTCCTGTGGAGATTTCACCCTATTGTAAATACTGCACCCAGGTGAGAATCTAGCCGCTTAAAAACGCGAGACATGCGGTTGAATACTAAATCTTCTCGCGCCATGTTCCTGTTACCTTGTTCATTTTATCTCAATAGTTACCTTTCCGTTAGAACAAGCTTTCTTTATTATTGGATAAAACTTGTTTATAGTAGCTCTTGAGTTAAGGACCTTTCCAACCTATTTATTTTCGCCGAGAATAAGGCACCCTTCTGTGTCAGCGCTTGTATTTCCGGCGTGAACACGTATACCTTCAAATGATGGAACATTCATCAGCTGCGGTGTATACTTCTTGAATCTAGGTGAATATGTCCACTTGATCTCATAAGTTCCGTAAGGAATGGCTGTTTTTCCTTTTATTTTCTATTCTCCGTTGTCAAACTTACCACTCTTATTTGTATCTCTTACAGTATCCTCTAATGTGTCGCAGAAATATGCGTCATCTATATAAAGTTTACCTATAGTGTAAGTTGGACGTAGAGCTATTCTTTTTAATGTTAATTTCATACTATGTTTACTCCAGTTTCTTTGTAGTATTTTAAACTTTCTCCAGAATTCTAAATGTTAGCAGAAGATATTGTTATACCCTAATTTACATTTGCAAACATCTTGTTAACAATACTGCTATTTGCTGCAGGCCATCTTATAAATTTAGATGTATGGTTATATACATTCTAACCCCATGTTGATACAATCTTTGCGTTATCGGAAGCCATCTTACAATTAGATATATAATATGTACCAGCAAATATTGGACCGTTTAATACGCACAATAAGTTTGTATACAGCATCTAGTCTAACGTAATTGATGGGAATCTAGTCATATCAAAACCCTATGTAAGGCTACCATTCTTATAAGAGCAAGCTAAATTTAATCTAGCTTCTCCAGAATAACTGTTATAATCATCTAGACCATAAATTATGCAGTTATTATTAAACGCATTGCTTAATGTAGATGTTGTAGAAGGTATTGAATCATTAAACAACACAAACGAATAATTATATGTTGTATGTGTACTAGTTTTACTATCCTACAATATAACAGGCTATGCTCCAAATGCATCATTCAAAATAGAATATGTAGTATAGTTTTTAGGATACTAAACATATACATTTATTGTTTCGCTTCCAGATGTTGTATGACCTACCAAACGAGGTATAACTACCTGGTTGTTAAATACACCGGTCACAATACCATTCCTGTTTGCCTTGAAAATATTTTCAGGTATAATTCCAGCCATTGTATTAGATGTTCCTGATTTAGCAAATGCATAACTATAATCTGTTTTACCACCGTCTCCACTATCTGAAGCATGAGAAGTTGCTGCACAATAAAAGAAATCTGGTGGGATAATCAATTTATCTACGCCTCCATCTGGTACCTATCCATTGCTGAACATTTGATCACCTCCAAGATTGTATGAAGCCTAATATCCGCCTGTCAAATTCTGTGTATCAGTAAACTCTGTACAGCTACTAATAGAATGTTTTGTATATGTGTACTCTTTAGTTTCCGGATCCTGTGTTCTGGTATAGTATTCCATATATACAGTCTGGTCGCTTGTGTCATTATTCTTTGCACAGTTATCTGGTATTTCTGTAGTCATATCAAACTGCTCTGCACCACTAGATGGACTAACATTATAAAATACATGCGAGAAGCTCCAGATTTTATAATCGTTAGCTCTTCCGTATTTGTACTAGTGTAGAGTTGCGGGTTTGTACTCATCGCCAACCTTTACGAAGATATGCGTATTAATGTCATCGTATCTCTTTCTAAAGAAATCAAAAGGTATCGGTTTTGCCAAAGATGTATTTGCAAAGCAATATCTGACATCTTGTATTTTAGGTAGTTTAGCAAAGAAATTGTCATCTAATCTTAAAGCACCATTACCATACTTAGCACCATCAAACGTATGTCGCATATATTTTGCTTTTGAATTTATTTTAGATGCACTTCCAAACGTTAAGTCTCCATCAGTTTCCGTTATATTTGTATTGTAGAATAAGTTACTTAAGTCCTCTTTGCCATTATTAATATACAGATTACATATAGCTCTATAGTGTTCCAACGAAACATATGCTTTAAAGTTATAACATCCGTAATCACGTCTATATTCACTTGTTAAAAATCCACCGTAACTTCTTGGAACGAACCTCTCCCAATTAATAAACTCCCATAAATCAACATCATCTGTACTTCTGCTATCTTGTGAGAAACACGTTCTGATTTCATTTATATTTGGTAAGTCATAAAGCAAGCCTCCTAGGTTCTAACTATAGCAATTAAGGAAGCTTCCATACAGAGTAACTAGTGATGTCCAATTAGAGTTAAACATTTCACTTAAGTCAACCTTGTATGAATTAGATATGTTAAAATCTGATATACTACGAAGCTTTTTTGGTGACACACCATCAGGATTCCATATATCTTTAGCAGATATAACTTCGGATGTAGGTATATCTTTGCCAGTTGTTGGGTCCATCGGAATCTAAAATTCATGGCCACCAACACCATCGTCACCGCCCCAATAGGTCATCTTCGATACACAGTATTTAAAACAGTCTGTAGCCATCCTTGATGTATGTGTATTAAATATCTAACTATACGAACATCCTGATGGACTACCAAAATTATACAGCTCTTTAAAGTGTACTTTCATACCTGTCTAAAAAAACATCTAATTGGCATTGGTAACTTTACTTAAAATTGATGGATCTATAGGGCTCTTAAACGCACCATTTGCTATACACTTCACGTAGTCGCTCTGTGTAAAGCTAACCCTTGTTCTCATGAACATTTGTGAGACGTTGGTAACATTGTTGTTTTCTGGAATTGCGTGTGCAAAAAAGTTTGCTACAAATTTAATATCAACACCACTGGTGTCAAACGCATTGTTCAAAGATGTTGTATTGGGATTTACTGCCAATCCTGTATATTCTCCACTCTTGTTTAAACCTTTATAATTAAAACAGTTATGGAACGTATGTGGCCCAATATACAGAGATGTCGCATCAATCGTCTAAAGACCTGTAACATTCTAGAAACAGCTATTTGCAGCTGTAACATTTGATGGAAGTATGACGTACTTTATATTAGTGCTACCCTAGAAACATACAGACTACAGATGTGTTGAGTTACGTAAGTCTACTGTATTATCAACCGTAGCATTAGTGTTATCTTTAATACAAAGCTGGCTATGTGCACAGTTTGTTACAGATATACTCTTAGGATAAATCTATACATTAGAATGGTTATCGTATTCCGTAATTGTAACGGTTCTAAGTTTAGGACAATTGTTTATATTTATTGTTTCAAAACCCTGCAGTGTTATTGTCTCAACGGAATTGTCACCAGAAAGATTAAAGCTACTGTCACCCTCTATACAGCTTAAATTAAAGTTTGTAATATTCGTTCTGTTATTAAATGATAATTTCTTATACTTCCCAGATATCTATGACCACTGAAGTGTCTAAAGCTAACTATTATCTACAGAAAAACTTGTAATATTAGGACAGTTCGTTATAGTAATACTTGCTCCAGAGTTTTTGATATTACTAACATTAACCGTTGTTACATTTAAACTATTAGCAGTTAAACCCATTTTTGATCCACTAAGATTAATGGAGCTTAGGTTAGGATAATTATCAGATCCATTAAGTGCTAACGTGGCAGTGTATCCAGGAGATGTCAAATTGATTTCCTTAACACTAGGTGTGTTAAAAGAGAAGCTTCCAAATGTATTTGAAGAACCATTTATTGATTCAAGCTTATCGGATCCAATATACAAACCAGTCTAAGCATTTCCTTCTATCCAGTTTATGTTTTCAAGATAAGACCATAACTAAGAACCTCCAACTTTAACACCTTGTACACCGGTTGTTTTAATGTCGATCTATTGATAATTATCTCCACCGATTATATAGTTTGCAATAACTGAGTTAGCCTTAGTAATCTACAAAGGAGAGAACTTAGGACACTTGATCTTAAAACTAGCATTTGCACCAAGCTGAATACCAGCAGAAGAACTTCCAGAAGAGAATATGTCTCTAAGGATAATTACATCTTGGTTCATAGGTACAGAGTAGTTTGCGGCATTATAAGTACGATCGTATACAATGTTTTCAACATTTGGATCACTGCTTAAATTTAAATCCTTCCACTGTCCGTCACTATCTCTATACTGTATAGGAACACCTATATTTGAGTTAAGGTTAAAGTAGGCATCAAGGATATGTAATCTACCATTGAACCAATCTCTTACATAGTTAATTCTAGTTCCGTTAAACTTCTGATAATCAACTGGATTCCACTGACTACCAGAACTATCGAGTGCTAGATATTTGGATCTATAGTTATATGTTACAAGCAGGTTGTTTATAGAACCGAGATTATTAGCGTAGAAATTATCTACAAAATAATCAGCATTTTTTAGAATACCTTCATGAGTCTTGTTGTTTATAACATTGCTTCTCCATTTTGCATACAATTCCTGTGGATAGTTAACTGTATACTGCTCGTCGTCCTTAAATATTAATCTAGCATACTTAGCAACGGCAAACAAATATGAGGAAGGAACGTCAAATCCATTTGATCCAAGTGTAGATGGAGAGAAGTCTCTGTATATATTTACGTTATTTGGATAATCAACACCGTCCTGGGTTTTCTTTAACTGACCATCCCAATAGTCTGAGAAGGCGAAATAAGAAATTTTACCACCGCTATTGTTAATACCTAAGCATGTATCCATATCATAGAACGCTGTTACCCAAGTTGTACCAGCTGAATTCTTACCAGACCATGTCTTAATATTAAGGTTCTTCATTACACTATCAACGAGACCTAGTACCATGCATATTGTATAATACTCTGATAATGACTAGAAGTTTAATTCTGATGGTCTATTGTTGTCCATATCTGGTATACAAAGATTTCTTAAATCATTCTATGTTCCAGCACTAATTGTATTCTTTAATACATATTGCCAACTTGAACCAGAAGACCTTCTTTGATACTGTTTAGTATAATCTGGAACCATATTTAATGATCTACCAGTTTTGTTTCCAGATTTATCAACCTCCTCTGCAGAGTATCCATCTTCATAGGAGCCTCTTCCCTTCTTTAGATAGTCAAATAAATAACCACCTCCAAGCGTTACAGATTCCACAAACTTTTGTATAGATGTCTACAGTTCTGCTTCAGAAAAGTTTGAGCCATGAACAAGGTCTCCAAACATATATGTGTTATCGTTCTCTTTGTTCTGCTAGAATAATATAGTAGGATCATACTAAGAGAAGTCAAAATAGTTAGAACCTCCCTAAATTTCAGCAACACCAAGACCTTCTCTCAACGCATTGTCGTCGTTGTTTATTTTATAGAACACAAAGTCTTTGCCGCTACCAGTTAATGTAGTCTTGTCACCAAATACTCTAAGATCTTTATAACCGAGATTAAAATATGCTTCACGACCAAGGTTGAAGTTATATACTCCAAAGTAATAATAAACGTCATCTTTGTCTCCTGTTTCTGGATCTTCTGTAACAATATGCATAAACAAAAGTATAGGGAATCCCTCAAGACAGTTCTTTATGTACGGTTTGAATACACTATCTTCACTAATGCTGTCACTAAATTTTTCACAAACGGTATTTACAAACTTTCCGCAAGTTGTATTATTTGAGTGAGAGCTATCAACAACATCGGCTTTTAATGTAAATTGAGTTTCTGGTAAAAACGTATCAGGGTTATCTTGATTAAAATTAGGAGAGTACAAGTAAACGTCAGCAGTTTCAGATTGGTCAGTATTTTCTATTGCTAATGTAAAGTTTTTTACTCTATACAATTTTGTAGAAGAACCTTGTAACGATGCTCTGAACTGTGCATTAGTAAATGAATCCGGCATCTTAACTTCTGCTAATGCAGATCTTCCAGAACTCCATTCAATTGATACAGGGAAATTAAGATCTGATCCTTCACCAGTTCCGTCCTCACCGTAGTTTTTCTCAAGCCTCTATATCATTGGCGTTCCAGTACCATTATCTTGGCACGTCATAACAAGAACAGGAGTTGATGTATTTGCAGCAATATCGCTAATTGTAGCACCGTCTGTAATAACTCTACCATCTATTCCAACATTAAACTTTTTTAAATATTGTTTCAAAATAAGCTCTTGCTGGAACTCTTCGTTTTGTTCGCGAATTATCTCTGATCTATATTTAAGGTAATACTGGTATACATCGTAATCTCCATTCTCTCCAATACCAGACACAGGCAGATAATCAACATCTATTGTGTTAATGTAAACATTAGCCGGATTTATCTGTAATTGTTTTACAAGTAATGGGGCGTTGAACAAGCTAGAGAATGATGCCTCCATTCGTCCATCAATATATATAGAAGTGTCATAGTATGAGTCGTTTCCTTCTTTTTTTACAAAGTTTGAGAAAACCTGCAATAGGTGATACTTTGTGAGATCATCTTTATTTGCATCGTTTTGCTTCTATATATAACAATCTACGAACGAGCTACCTCTAGTTGTCGTCTGCTACCCTATCGTCATAATTGGAGAATCTCCTTCGTTGTACAAACTTACAATAGTAGCATTATCAGAGTTTATATGATTAAACTGTAAACCGATAGCTATATGTGTACAAATGTTTCCTGTACCACTAACCTGCGGAGGTTCAATACCTGTTATTCTAATAGCGTTAGAGTTAACTGTCTAAGATATACTTGTGTTAGCTAAATACTGCTTAAAATTATCTGTACAAGTATTGATTCTATAATAGTACTAGCTCCACTACTGCGAATTTTCAAACCAATCAAGCTGATCCTCTGATTCTTTTACATAGAAATAGTATTTAGCACTGTATCCGGAAACATTTATTTCAATTGTGTTTTCTCCAGCTTTTGTAGCAAGAATCTTAAATGAGTTCTATTGACGCTCTGTTACAGTAAGACCGTTTTCGAACATTGATACCCCGTTAATCTTTACGAAAACATTGTAACTTCTGTTGTTGTTTATACCTTCATATATTCTATAGTTAAACTGAATATATCCAGGATTGTAAATATACTATCCCTCGGTCTGTTTAGTATTGTATATAACACCAATATCTGGAGATATCAAACAGTACAACTCGTTAGGTATAAGAGATATGTTTATAGTCTGGTCATTTGAGATCATTTCCTAACCATCTGGTATAACCTGCGTACTAAATACTGCAGAGTAAAGTCCAGATTTATCGTTTGTAAAATTACTCTTATCTATAGGAAATATGAGTGATCCTTTTTGGTCTTCAATACTACCAGAACTTAAGTCCTATCCATTAAACCTAGCTGAGTAGTTTATTGTTGCAGAAATAGAAACTACGTAGTCAACCTTTATATTAAGACCAGTGTCTCTTGCTGTTTCTATAAAGATCTCATACGTATTACTATCTGTTAAATACTTCTTACCTTTATCATCAACAAGCGATACATCGAATGAATATGGGGTAACTATATACTGGCATGATACCTGCTGTGTGTCATTACCATCTGTTACAGTAATAGTAAGCGTAGCGTTTGTATTAAGATTAATATTTGTCTGAAATCTAAACGCGTTTTCGATAGATAAAATCTAAGTTCTTGTCTGAGTAGTTTCTCCGCCACTAGCAGTTTTTGTTGTGTACGAGTATGTTACATTAAACTTACCACCATTTGGGTTGTTTATTATAATAAGGAGTGGATATGTATCTATTCCATTGAGTACAATATTGTTACCCTTGATCTAGATACCATTAAGCGACGCAAACACACTAAATGGTTTATCGCCACCTCCGCCTCCGGAACCAGAGCCAGAACCGACTCCTCCATATTTATAAATCCACTTAACATTTGTCTTAAGCGAATTTACGTCATTAGTTATAGACGACAATTTGTCGGACAGTGTCAAAGAGCCATCCGACATTATTATATCGTCATCACTAACAATCTTAGAATTGTTATTTAATCTCATACTGTAAGCATTATTGTTTCTGTATCAACCCACTCTCCGTAGTTGTTATCAGAAACCTACTTAAAGTACTGTAACTTCATAGGAGACGTAGAGTAATCATACTGTGTAAATTTAGCTGTAGATGTAAGAATATTAGCTATTCTAACAAGCTCAACATTGTAATCAGAATCTGAGAGTCTTATAATTCCAAACATAGGATATTTCTAATTAGCATTAGCTGTATCCTTTCCGTTCTTAACTGTTGTTTCTGGTATAGCTAAAGAGAACTTCTAGTTTGCAGAAGGAAGCTCTTTATTTGATGTAAGCTTAAATCCTGTAGCCTAGCACATAAAATAAGTGACACCACCTTCAAGATTAGGTACACTTGTATATGGGAAGAAGCCAGTAGGAGCCTGTCCTACATCCTCTCGTTTTGTTAAAGGGAATTTTGTGTAATCTTTACCCTCTGCAACAAACCTAACATTATCATTCTACAATGTATTGCTCATTGAATACTCTGCGAAATTGTCTTTGCTGTTTTTGTTCTATCCAAAGAAGAAATACTCTCTAACAGGGTATGTACAAGCATATGTGTGTTTATGACCACCGATCATAAGCTTTACCCCTTTATACTCAAGGAGTCTGCTAAGCCAATATGTACCAGCACCAGTTTCGGTTTTATCAATCTAATTGCAATGACTACCGATCAATGCGGTACCATTAGGTCCAAGTGATCTAGAATACCGTTCCTGTCCAGTTGCGATACTGCTATTGGTAATAACAGTGAACGGCATTTCATGACAAGCAGCTATACACTTTTTGCTAGTATTAAGCATGTTGTAAACCATTGTATAGATTGGTGTAAAACTGCTAACATATTTCTGATTTGTTCCAATAGTGTAACCGGTATAAATATTAACAGTGTCTTCTCCGTCTTTAAGATTAAACCACTGGTTACAATTAATCATTGTGATTTCACTATTAATCATAACGAATCTGTAGTTCTTTGATTCGAAATAATACAGAGATGGTATATATTTGCCATTAACAATTGGTACGAATGTAGACTCATCTATATCATAGCAATAGAACACATGGAAGTAGAAAGAGTTTGATTTACCAAGGTCGTCTCCAGTTCCAAGATTTGTTACGTTTGTACCGCAGAGGTCGTTGTTACCAACAACATTCATCTGCTCAAACTTATTGAACAAAACATGACCAGCGTTGTAGTAATCAAACCATTCGTTGATTCTTGTTCCATTCTGTGTCATATCTCCAGTATTCATAACAATAGGAATGATATTGCTACTCTTTTGGTCTTCGGCGATCTTTTCATTCAACTTGTTTGCTGCTGCCGCCCAAACCTGGTACTACAGCCAATCGAATCCCTGCTGGTCGGTTGTCTAATAAATAACTGGCTTATATGTTTCTGGATACAATGTAAATGTCTGTACGTCTGATACATACGAACCAGGGTTACCGTTAGCATTAGGTCTACCAACAACGTATTCCCAAACCTAAGGGCCTCCTGTAACAGCAGAGCTAACAACATTAATTACGCATTTATGAGATGTATACTGTGTGCCATCTGCTGGGAATCTACTTACGATTCTATTATAGATAACGTTATTAACGTCTTTAGAGTACTCTTTTCTTCTAGGATAAGATGTAGCCTATGTAGTAGCGCTTTCTACCTCTTTGTAAGATTCGAATCGAGACGTCCATTCAGTCTAGCCTTTCTATCTAATCCAGATATACTCGTCATGGTATCCAACAGAGATCCAGTTAAATGCTCTATCCTTATGCATGTCTATACCAAACGAACATGTAACCATATTTGGTTTGGTTATATTAAGCTTAGATTTATCTGTACATACATTCTTATTTAAGTAAGATGCCTTTGGTGCAAAATTAGCTACACTATACTATTCCTTAGAATGTGGAAAACTAATCATTGGTGAACTAAGATCAACGATCCAAACATCTGCTGTACTAGCCCATCTTGCTCTAGAACTATCCTTAACATTGGCTGACTGATAGGCCTGCTGTGCAGGGTCGAGCTCAAATGTGTTTTTGTACATTGTGTTCGACTTAATGCCAAGTACAAGCTTTGCCCAATATCCAGTCTTTGAAGAATCTATAACACCTGTAAAGAAATAGATTGCATCAATGAATGATGGATCGTATAAGTTAGGATAAGTCTTAGTATCATTAAATATAGTTACAGAGCTATCGTTAGCTTTCCATAGATATGTTGTTGAAGTTAAATCCTCATTACCATATGTCAAAGCAAAACCATTACCAAGACTAGAACTTGTGTTGATTGTAAAATCAATTAACTTACCATCTTCATACCATTCTTGGTCGTATGAGTCTACCTTGATATAAGCGTTTTCGTCTTTCTTGTCACCATAATAAGCTCCTGCGATAACATATGTACCACCTGCCTTTATTGTACCAGTAAGCGGTAAATGATATACAGTCTGCTTATCGTCTGTTGGTCTAGTGTAATGCAAGTAGCACCCCTGTAAACAAAAGTCGCTATCAGATGTATTCTCAAGTTCAACAAATGCTCTCGTACAACCGTGTACGATATCTGTATCCAACGGCGCATAGAATGCACCAATTTTTATTCTGTCAGAATATAATCCAATGTTTTGTGTTTCAGATAATCTATTAGATGGGTTTGCTTTATTATATTCGGCTAATCTAAGTCTGCCGATAAATCCTCTAGCACTCCAGCTATCCAGGTCAACGCCACTAGCGATTATTCTATTAGAAAGCAGATCTTCGTCATTAGGAATTTCTTGATTAATAAGATCTCCAGACTCATTGATAAAGAACTTGTACTTCTTGCCAGTGTCTTGGTGAATAAATGTAATATCTGAAAGGTCTGTTATTCGTAGGTTTTCACCATCCTCGCGAATAATACCTTGCTTCTTAAGCAAGTCTAATACTTCACTTTCTGTCATACCGTCATCTGGTGTTGTACCGCCACCAGCAGCAATTTTAACTAGTTTATCATTATTTTTAATCCATAAATTCTTTGTACTTTCAACAAAGGTTAATTCATTATTCTGAATTTGATTCTTTATCTTCTAAAGTACATCTTCTGATTTTACGGAACGAATTGTTATGTGTGATACTTTATATTTGTAATCCTACTCAGATGGTGCGCTAGGAATAACCTGGTTAGAAAAGTCCTATAACTTAGAGCATATATCAAACATGGAAACGTTTGTATCTTTGAACGTAACCCAGTCTGGATAATAAGAATACCCAATATCGTTTCGTATGTTATTTAGCTTACCATCATAATAATAACCCTATTTATATACCTTGTCGCGAATAGCATCACCGATACTAATGTATACATACCTACTACCAGCATCTTCTACCGTTCTACTAATACAAACCATTATATTGTATGCATCAGCTTTTGGTAACTCTATTGAATTTATATTAAAGCGAGTCTGGTTTTCTCCATTTGTTAAATGTATGGTTACATCCGGATTAGTTACAGTGAAATACATAAAAATCTTAGGATCTGTAATCTATTTTACAGTCTAATCATCATTCCATGTAGCTTCCCCGGTAACCTTTACTATACCTTCTTCGTCATAGCCTAAGTTTGATTCTGGCGTAAGTTCACAGCCCTAACCTATTGTAAGACGTGTAACAGATGATAAATCTTCTTTATCAACCGCCCACAGTGGCTCATCGTCTGGATCAGAAATACCATCTACAACAGATGACATTAATGTATTTTCATCTGTATACGAATTGAGTCCGTATCTAAACGTATTCCTTATTTTTGCCACTTCGCTCTATAAAGCTCTTATGGCAGAAAACAAAATGTCGACATATGTACCATTTACCTCAACCTCTCTAGAAGGTTTTACTTTTAGGTCACTTTCTTTATCAGCTATAAGTATGTATTTATCAGGGATGTCACTAGGGTCTACGCCATCTATGATATCTTTTGTATATGTAGGTATTCCGGCAAATGATCCAATGCCGCTCTTTATAATTCGCTCATTTAATTCGTGCTGACCAACCTTGAGCTATTCGTCGTATATTTGTCCAGCATCTGCCACAACGCCTTCTGTAGACGCACTAACAATCCTTCCGTATACGATTGTGTCCTCTTTCTTTGGTCTTATATACGAGTTTTTAATATCTGCCATAATTAGTCATTTTAGAATATTGCCTTTACAGAAACTCCTCCAGACATAGTATTTTTAAGTACTGGGTTAGAACCTGCATAATAATAATATCCTGTTTCAGCATTGTACTAAACAGTAGTAAATGGTATATTATTCATACTTCCGTCAATAAGGTTTTTAATAGGCTTTTTTGACATTACCCACAAATATTGACCATCTACATAATTTACTATAGTTGAAAATCTTGATAAATCATGAACTTCGAGAAGTAGATTAGGATCTACATTCTGTATTCCTACTTTATCATACGTTTCCTGGGACGGATTTTCGTATCCATCGTCAGATCTATCAAAGCCCTTTTCGCTATCGCTTTCTTCATCTTCGGCAAATGGTCTTACTGCCAAATATCCAATAAATCCAGAATTAATCAAAGGATCAACTCCGGTTGTTATTGTTATACCACCAGTCTGCTCTACACCTTTATCAACTATTTCAAATATCTCGCCATAGTCTATTGTGTTAGTTTTAAGCTATCTTTTTCCCCAACCAGGAACAAATGTCTCCACAACAACAACTAACTGATATACTCCGCATATCTAATCCTTTGATGGGAAGTACGCATTTATAACATTGTTGTTTGCGTCTAACTCAGACTCCATGAGATATTTTGTTTTGTCCAAAGGTCTATATTTATCCATTTCGCACTTGCAATCGAAATCTCTTCCATTGTAGTAGAATTTATTTCTACAATGAGGCAATACGTGATACGTAGGACATCCACACCAATTTAGCAAATACTAACTATTGCAGCATTTTTTATTCATGCTCTCGGTTAATGTTTTGTTAACCAGATAACATTTTATATTTTTGATATTAGATGCGCTATATTCGGTTTTATCAACAAGTGATATGTTTAATCTAATATCATTTCCAATTCTGATCTTTTGCATATTGATATGTATTTAAAAACAAAAAGCCGAGATAGGGCTTATTACCCCACCCCGGCTAAATATTAAAATTTTGTTTCGTCGTATGCGGTTGCATTACTAATAGGATTTGCTATATTCTGACGAGCCTGAATCATATTCTGAAGCTTCTCTACAAGTCCACCAGCAATTTCTACAGCACCGGTTGTAAACTTTTCACCATTGTTAGATGCGTAAATCTCAACAGTCTGCTTTGTTCTGCGCCACAAATCATCAGCTGTTCTATACTGATTTTCAAACTCGATTGTAATACCATCGTATTTGTTATCGATATTTGTAACCATAGCTGGCTGAGGATCGTACCAGCAGCTACGATGCAAAACACCCTGATAATCAAATGATGCGCGCTCGCGATCACGAACAAGCTTAGCTGAAGCAGGGTATGTTGTACCTTCCTTCTTTGAGAAAGCTGCACCAAGGTCATACTTGTTGTTAGATGCCCAACCTGGAGCAGCTGGATTCATCCAATACATATTTGCATCAAAGCGACCCTTCATGTATACGTTTTCTGTTCTATTAGACTCATCGTCATCATACTTCATTGCTGTAAGAATGAGCTTCTTCTCATCAGTCTTAGCGTATACTCTCTGACGCTTTGGAGCACGAATAATATCCTTTACAAGACCAGCGATAATCTGCTCAACACCGTCGCCAACTTCTGTAACATAGCTATAAGACTCTGTCCACTTACGATAACGCATTGGCATATCTTTAAATGTAAGACGGAGTACAACAGGACAACCACCCTGTGCAAGAACCTTAAGTGTTTCTGCTGGTACGTTTGTAAAGTCTATTGTGATCTGATCTTCAGCATCGTCCTTATAGTCGAGCTTTGTTACAGACTTGATGTCTGCAACATTGATGATATTAGACCATTTGATAACTGGGACAAACTTAACAGTGCCGTCCTTACCAACCTTCTGAAAACTATCAGATGTAATAACGCCAATCTTGAAACGATCTGCATTCTCATCGTAAGAATAAACATCTGTGATAGCTGTACCATCCTGTGCAGATGGGTCGCAGTTCATGAATACAAACTTACCAACCAATGGCTTAAGTTCTGCTTTTGTTTCCTTGCCAGCCAAATCAGTAGCTGTAGCAAGTGTCTCACCGTTCTTGTTAGAAACAAGAACTGTATTTACATATGTAATCATATTAAAATTAATTTTTTCTACTCACCCTATAATGTTAATGCTAGACCTAACTAGCTGGGCTTTCCACGTTAAAATTATTATTCTTGTGTATTTACCTCTTGAGTTATAGTTTTATAGCGCTCATCTTTCTTGTTTTCTAAATACATCTGAGCGGCAATCTTTATAATCTCAGGCATAATGATATCCTCGAAATCCTCATATTCATCATAAGGATTATCAAGTGTTATTTCTGTAGGTTTTCTGAGATAACCTAAAGAATATTTACTAATCTTATATTGCTTATCTGTAAGCAACATACATCCATTAGAGTTTCTTACACGTAGAGGTCTAGCTCTATGAAATCTGTAATGGAAATCTGTAAGGCTGTTATTAACTCTATACATAAAACTATCCTACGTACATTCGAACATGCATGTATTGATTTTATTCTCTCCATCAAGATCGCTTATTACGACGTCCTCATTGAGTGAGAACATGAAGTCTTCTGGATAGACTATTGTGTAAGATGTATATGATGGTTGACTTTCGTCTACGGTCATATTTTGTGGTTCATAAACCTTCTATTCATATAGCTTAATAAGATCTTCTCTACGCTTTTCATTTTGTTCATACGAAGTTCCGTGAATAAGATCGCTATTAAATCTAAGCTTAATGAACTTGCAAACAGCCTAATTGAGCCAGAATAAAGATTCGTCAGTAGATGGTTTGTCTAGCTGGCTATCAAATTTATTTATCTCTCTTTCTAGCCCCACTAAAATATCTATATTCCTCATTACTCAGCCTCCTACTATTTTGGTTGTGATTTCTATTTAGAATTACCCTAAGCAAGCTTTAGTTTATACTGGGTCAAATACATGTCTACAGCACCTGATACGAGCTCTTCAAAACATGAATACGGAAGCGAACAATAACTATGTACAGCTCCAGCAGACTGGTCGTTATCATCAAACTTTAATACATTGAATGCATTAGGCTGGCAATAGTATGTAAGATCTACACTCTCTATCTATGTATATGAATCAGATATAACCTTAAACTAATTACTTGTATAATTAGTACTTTCAAATATAACTAATGGGTTTTTTATAATACCATTGTAGTTGTAGTATGCATTGATTACATTATCTACATCTTCTTGCTTAATAAGTATATTTGGTGTAATTACACCATCTTCTAAAGTCTTATCACTTTTATAATTTTTTGTAACGATGCTTTCAGATCTTACATACATTGCGTAATCTTCTGGCAGTTTATATAAGCCTTCATCATTTGATGTTTTTATATTAACTCGCCTAATTAAAGATCTACTGACATCGCTTATTCTTTTAGCTCGTCTAGTACCACGTTGAAAATCGTCTTCGTTAGAATACAATACTTTTACATACTGTGTCTAGAACTCGCTTAAGAATGAATATATTGTATCGGTGCTAAGTTTCTACTCTGTCGCAAACTAAGGATATACTTCGATTAGTCTGCGTTCGAACTCAATACCAAGTTTTCTTGTTTCTTCTCTTGTCATGATTCAAGTGGTCTAGTATTAGCTTTAGTAGTAAGTCTACTAGATTCTACAATCTCGGTAGACATAATGATTGCCAAATTAATTAATTCTTCCGCCATGCTATCAGATAACTCAAATTTAGTCTATCCGAAATCATAGTCATTTACTGATAGTCCTTGTCCGACGGCAAATTTTGCAGGACGTTTAATATATGTAAACTCAGCTGTTGACTAAGCTCCATTATATTGTACATCCATTGGATCTACGTATACTACAACGTTATTGTCCTCTATACATCCTACTGGCTATTCAATCCAAGGTAGATTTGTTTTTGTGACCTTGAATTTTTTAGCAACATCATGCGACACGAATACTATATTTTCATATTGATGATTCTTATTATCATGAGAAGAAATACTTTCATTGATTTTAATCTGTCCATCAATTATGTATAGTATGAGATTATCTAAAGTATGTGTAGCAAACATATAGCTGTTATCGCCAGACAAACTACCAATGGCGGTTAATTTATTAATCAATGGCTACAAATCTTCAGTTGCTTTCATATCTGACTCAAACGCTGACTTTCTTGGGTTGTTCCCTGTATATTTTTGAGCTATAAGAGCTAAGTAGGCTTTGTCGAGTATTGTTGCAACTTCATATTTAGTTAGCGACGGATATGACGAAGTTATATTTGCCTTGTCATATTCAATCATAAACTTAGTATAAATATCACTATGCGTCATACGTCGTTAGTTTAATTATTTATTTTCGACCTGATTAATAATCGAGATCTTTAAGTCTTGATTCTTCTTTGCGTCCAAGTATGCAATACAATCCTATAATGAGTCTGCAAGCATCTCAGAACCATAGTAATACTGTGTTCTATCCTTACGGATAATACCTTTGGCAATAGCACTCTCGATCAAGAACTCTGTTTCCTTTGTCTTGTTATTAACCCACTTTGTAAAGAAGTTCTGTGGCTGTTTATCAACCAATGAGAACAATGTAGACTCTACAAGCTCATTAGACATTGTATCAGCACTAACACCGAACAATCTAAGACACTTACGCATCTCTTCAAGAGAAAGCTTGCCAAAAGCAATAATAGCATCTCTACGAAGCTTGTTAATCTTATTCTTCTCAATAGCTTCAGCCTGTCTATTAATAAGCAGGTAATCTTTGCCAGCATTGAGTTTATCAAGTGATGTAGCTACTCTCTTATGTCCCTCAAGGAACTTAATGATCATAGCCTGTCGTGGGAATGAGTCATCGAGAATAGTACTCTTAGAACCAACCTTAACACAGAATGTATTCCAGAATGGAGAATTTTTAGCGAGATGGCCTTCTGGATAACCAAGCTCCTTTTCAAATTTCTTTTCGTCCTCAGGTGTTAAACCTGTGTATATCGACCCAGATCTGGTAAAGTAAGGTGCAATATAATCAAAACAATGTTTATACTTTAACAATCCAGCCCAGGGATTTTTCTTTCTGATCTTTAATTCAACTACCATAATTTTTCAATTAGTTGTTGCAATGCCAAGCTCCCACCCGACTTTGGGTGGGGTTGAACATTGTATATTATTTTATTAATTACGCGAGCTCTGCTGCTCTATTCTCGACTGCAATAGTCTCCTGGTCTTCAGCATCACAATACAAGATACCACATGACAATGGGTTTCTCAACATGATACCCTCTTCACCAAGGAAGTGTACCTGGTAACCATCACGGCTGTTAGAACGCATAGTGTTGATGTTGTTTGCATAACCATTTGGCAATACAGAACCACCAGTACACCACTGTACGAACTCACGACCCTTACGACATACCTTAACGATGTTAGCCTGACCATCACGACGACCAAGGTCAACGAACAAGAATGTGTAAGACATCAATGGTTTACCTGTCAATGGGTGAAGCTGACGGAACATTTCCATGTTATCAAACATAGCGCAACGCTTAACTGTCAACTCAATACCATTAGTCATAGTGTAAGTTGTGAACTGACCACCCAACTTCAGATCCTGACCAGAACCTGTAATGAAGTGTGTATCAATCATATTAAAGCTAGCTGCCTTCTCCTTCAAGATACGGTCGAACTCACGGATACCCATCTCACCGGTCAAAGCAACGAACTTACGCTCGTTAGTACCGATAATGTTGTAGCAGAGATCGAACAAGTAATCCTCGAACAACTCTGTAGTCAGCTTTGTGTAATAACGTACGTTAGCTGGAGCAATCTGCTCGAACAAACCTGCAGAGATTGGAACGAAACGACCATTAGTACCCTTCAAATTATAAGTACCATCTGCGTTACGGTTAGAGTGAGCGAACAGCAACTGCTTCTCCTCTCTCTTCTTCCACTCACGAAGAGCCTTCCAATACTGATAGTCAGACCACAAATAAGACTTCTTACCTGTCTCAGGATCAGTCAAAGCGATAGCCAATACTGTAGAGTAAGCATCACCAGTGATATCGTAAGTAAGACGCATAGTCATCAAGCTATTGCGCATCTTAAATGGAGTCTGATAGTTGATGATATCTGCCTCATCACTGTACTCCTCGTATGCAGAACCGATACGGTCTACCTGACGACCTGGGAGCAAATACTCGCAAGGAATATAAGAACCCTGGAAGCCTTCTGCTACGTAGCACTCATATACCCATGTGCTACCATCCTGGTATGGAGTACCGTTTACACGTACCTGGAAGTTTACGTTGTCAAATGCAAGGATTGCACCTGGACCGAACCACTTCTCTTCAAGACCAAGATAAATAGGAGTATTATTAATACCTGGAGTCAAACCTTCTGTAATTGACTTAGGAGTAATCTCCTTACCATTCCACTTAGCGTAGCGGATATTAACAGCGTGATCAGCATCAATCATTACAGACCACTCATACTCTCTGTTTTCGATAGTCATGGTTGAACCAAGACCACCAGTTAACAAGTCGATGGTAGTTGAAATACCATCATCCTTTGTACCAAAAACCAATGACAACAAGCCTGCTACTTCATGAGGCTTTGTAAGCATTGCGTTAGCAATCATGTTTTCGTCTACCAGGTCAGCAAAACGCTTACCACGGTAGAGCTGAAGATTATTTAATAAAGAACTTGAATTATTCATAATATGTTAATTGTCTCATCATAGGTATTTTGACGCGAGATCCCATGCCTGAGGTTGTTTTTCATGCCCAACATTGTATGATGTATGATTTTTTGTTTGATGTTTGAGCATTTGTCTAAGTTTACTCGCAGCAGATGTCTGACCATTGCGCTGTGCTTCGCCCAGTAGAGCATCACCCTTCATTGTGAAGTAGGCTGATTCTATCAAATTGTTAACAAGGTTATTATTAAAAGCCTTCTGATACTCTGTTAAACCGTCTGCATCAGTTCTTGTAATATAATCGAACAACGCTTTTCTATCCTCCTTTGGGATATTGATACCTCTAATATTAGTAAGACCATTAATACTAGATGTAAGGTCGTCCATGAACTATGCAGCCTTCTGCTCCTATTCCTGTCTTTGAGCTTCCTGTTGCTGAGCCATATACTCTTGCTGTTGCTGCTCGTACGCCTTAAGATAATTTACAGCATCAGCTGCTTCATCTTCCAGCATGTCAGCATCTTCATAGCGCTCAATCTTGCGACTAATCTGCTCGTCGTTCATACCCTGTAATTTATAGAACTCACGAACAGCTGCTTTCTGATTAGATTCGTCCTCCAAATCTATGTTATCATAAGACATAGATTTCTGCTGTGTCTGATAGAAGTCTTCAAATTTACCACCATTCTTTACGTACTGATCAAGTCTAGCAATACGATCATCGGCGTACTGTGGGGTTGAATTCTCATCTACGACATCTTTGATGTACTCTACGAGATCCTCGACTGACTTAGGCTTCTCTTCTGCATCAACACTCCAACCATTAGCTTCAGCGAATGCGTCAAAGAAAGCACCAATCTATTCTGCTTCTCCAGGATCTACGACGTCAGTGTCAGTCTGCTGATCATTATCATCATTATCGTTATCCTATTCGTTGTCAACTATAGTTGTGTCGGACGTATTATTATTTAAAATATTATCTGGGACCTCTGTGTTATCATCATGAGCATTAGGATCACCAGTTACATTCTTATTATCTTTATTATCCTCAGAAGACTTATCGTCATCTGGATTGTCTAAATTTTCAACATCATCATTAGGGTCGTCTAACACCTGATTAACCACATCCTGATTATCGATGTCTGTAACGCTGTCGCCACCTTCCTGGCCACCGAACCCGAGAGAGCTCAAAGCGTCTTCAAAATCACCTAATGGATTTTTCTTCTTTCTTGCCATAATTTAAATTATAACTAAGTTAATATTTTTAATTGTTGTACGCTACACGGGAGTCGAACCCGTGTAATGTTTAATGTTTCCAACTTGCTGCATTATGCGCAAAGTTTGCTTTCTTTCTCATAGCCGCACTATACTTACTTGGATTTCTTAAAACTTTATTAGCGAAACTCTGAACACTCATGCCATGCTATTTGGCTGCTTTAGTAAATGTACCGCGCTTAGATTTCTTTATATTAATATCTTTGCCACTTCCAAACTTAGGAATCTTAAGTTTCTTCCTAAGCTACTTTTCAGCCATATGCTATTCTGCTTCAGCCTATGCTTTTCTTCTACGTTTAATCTTACGAAAGAGCTTATGACGCTGATAGTCATTCTTCTTCTGCATCTTTCGCTTTGGACTTTCCATCTGTGCCATAATTACATCAGTTTAAGATTATTGCCTTTTCTCCACCAGAACTTCTAGCCATAAGAGTCTTTGCCAAAGTTATTAGATGGAAGTAGGTTTAGTATATTCGGAAGTGAAGGCTATGTTATACTATCATACATCTACTGTTTATACTTATTAAGATCACGCTATTGCTGAGCCTTTATCTCTTCCTAAGTCGGACCAAGTAGAGTTGTAGGAATATCTGCCCTAATAGTACTAGGCTATCTTGTAGATGGTGAATTAATAATTATAGGACTAGCATTCTTAGCGTCTTCATAATCCTACTCAAGGTCGTTTAACTATACATTATAGTTATAGGCATCCTTATGAGCATTCCTATGATTGCGAGCTGCTCTAACAAGGCTATTCATGCTATTAAGGTTTCTTGAGTAATTCTAAAGAGAATCTTCGTAATAGCCTTTCTTCTTAAGAGCTCTAGCATAATCCTATGTAGATTTAGCTCTAAGAGCTGCTCCGTATCTTGTATGCATAAGTCTTACATAGTCTTTAACAAAGTCTGCATCACTCTTGTATGTAGTGTAAGTCTTACCATTCCAACCTACTCCGCCGTAATTATGCTGTCTTCTAGCTACTCTAGATCTACCGTAATTAGATTCATATGCAAGCTGACGCATTACATTATAATATGCAGCATCACCGTAACCATATCTATTTAGCTGTTGTCCTACAAGAGGACCCATTCTGTTAACAAAAGTATTAATAGAATCATCTTTTCCACCTTTATATTTATGAAGTATAGGATGTTCTTCGTTTAATGGAGTATCAAAAGGTAATGGCTTAATAATGCCTTCAGCTATATTTTCATCCTTTCCTTCATTGTAAGCATTAAGTATAGCCTATACGTTCTAGTTCATCTGCTACTGCTCTTCTGGACTAGGTTCCTCAGCCTGGGTGTCTCCACCCAAGTTGATTCCTCTAATATCCTTCCAGTAATCAGCGCCATTCTTCCACGCTTCATACTTCTGCTAAAATGTCTTATTGTCAAACTTCATTACTTCTCGCCAGATGTTTTGTTCTTAAGGGCCGTGCGAGCCTTAAGTTTCTCGCGTTCATAAGCAGCATCATCCTTGGCCTTCTATAACTCTGTCTCATGCTTCATCTTATCCTTCTCAAGCTAAATCTTCTGATCTTCTATCTCGCGCTTCTGCTTAGCTTCATAACGCTTATTATAAGCCTCTTGATTAATCTTCTGCTACTCGATAGCCTGCTTGCCAATTTCTATTGGATCTGGGATTCCATTTTGATCTTGATCTAACTCTTCAGTTCCACGATAAGCATTGATCTGTGCCACAGCTATCTTAGTCTGATTATCTTGATCAATCTGATATCTCTGAAGATCCATCTGAGCTTCCTGTAACATAAGCTCTTGCTGTTTAGATTCGTTCTGCATCTGCTGTAACTGCTGCTGCTGCTGAGCTTCTGCTTCCTGCTGCTGCTGCTGTACCTACTCCTGTCTAGTCTGCATATCCTTAAGCTTCTGCTTAATGATATTGAAGTTATCGTTTGTAAGGATCTCTGCGGCTTCAAGTAAGTTAGCACCATTCTGCATAGCTGGCTGTATAAGCTGCTGAAGTTTCTGTATGTTCTCAAGATCCTTAGATGTATCACTTACGAATACATCCATGTCCTCATAGTAGAACTTAGGAGTAATATCAAGGAATGCTCTTTCTCCGTTATCAAAGATGTACTGGAGCTTCTGTTTACCAGTCTCTTCCCAAGCACCCTTAGCTGTATTAAGAAGCATATTAAGTACTCTTCGCTTACACTGATTATGAACCCAGAACAATGGCTCAGTAATATGTGAGCTCTGTACTACAGATCTTTCTACATTACCTACCATCTCTGATGAGCTTACTGCTCCTTCACGCTGCTATGTAATACCAGAGATTGTACCAGCCAGCTCTTCTATCTTATCCATCAACTGTATGTATTCAGCTATGACATTAGACATTGTAAGATCCAATGCTGTTATCTGATTAAACTGAGCAGGCTTACCGCCCTCTCTTCCTGGAATATTCCAGCCTTCTTCGTATGGGTTGATAAAGTTGACGCCAACGCTAGACAAGTAATGCATCCATTTAGCTGGACTAATATTCATAGACTTAGGGATCTATGTAATATCCATGTTTACAACCTTACCTTTATCTCTAGCAATAGCTAACTCAAGTCTGTACCACAATACAATATACATATACTGTAGTGGCTTAAGAATACTAACCAATGATCTAGGTTTACTATTCGTATTACTATAAATAGCACCACAATAAGGAAGCTTCTGGCTATTAGGATTATCGATACTTACGTGCTGGTATTCAATAGGCTGTATACCAAAGTACAAGTCACTACCAGCTCTATATCCTTCCCATACCTCTATAATCCAATCTGGTTCAATACTAACCTCATTACCAACAGGCTGATATGTTTCATCGACTATATTGATCTGAGGCTGCCCTGCATCATCTGTAGTAGTTACATAGAAGATCTTTTTAAAAGACTTCCAGCAACAATGCCATACATTTACAAGTGACTTACCAGCTCCCTCGAATATAGGATTATCGTATATACGTAACTGTATACCCATATCAACAGGGCTTCTATCTCCAAGGTTTCTACCAGGAGTAGAACCAATCATCTCTTCAAGCTTATCAAGATCCTTCTCTTCAAGCTTGTCATAATATCTATCGTATACTTCGGTTATAGGCATACGCATCTTTCTGCAGCACCATGATCCATCCTCAATAAACTCAAGGTCTGGGCTTTTATCGTAAGAGAAACATATAGGATTAACTCTCTCCGCATATGGCTCTGCATTAAGTACGCCAACGTAATAAATTTCTCTACCTGAGATCAATCCATCCTTCCAGCCTTTGATAAACTCATTGTCAAGATCAAGCTTCTCTCTCAGATAGGTAAGAGAATGATATGCAGTATTTTCTACAATATCTTTATAGTCTTTGTCCATATACTTAGCTATCTACTCTGGTGGCATAATCTCTCCAGACTGTAGCTACTACTGGAACTATTGAGCTTCCTCTGGGCTCATTCTAGCTGTGATAGCTGCCTCTATATATTGTAGAATCATCTATTTCTCTTTTTCCTGCATTTCAGATGTAGCCTCCTATGAAGTTCTGATAACCCTGAAGTTAAGAGGCCTCTTTGTCTCCTCACCTATAAGTAAGTCTACTTTAGGTCTTATAATATTAAAGTCGTGAGGAGTAGCAGGAAAACCATCCTCGACCTTGAATGGGTTTGTAATTGATTTAAAATCCTTCTCGTCGAAGATGCTGTTATATAAATTATAATAGGTCTACAGCTCTCCGTAATATGATGTACTATTTCCTCCAGATGTTACGTTACCTTCACCTATAATATAGTTAACGCAATCCTCCTGCCACTTCTTTCCTTTCTTTGAAAGAGGGAGCTTTTGTCTGGGGAAAGCTGAATTGTATAAGTTATCTTCCATGTATTAAAATGTGAATATCGGCATACCGTCTTCACTTGTGCTGCTATCTTCTTCAAACCATTGTTTGCTAAATAACGGCATCTCGAAGAGTTCAACCTATTTGTTTTGTTCTTTTGCAGACGACACCTTTACCTAATAGAGCTCCTCTCTGTATATCATTACCATACACAAAGCTATCACGCGGTCTACATTTCGTACACCATCATTCTCTATAAGCTCTTCTATTAGAGGTTCGCTGTATACTCTTTCTACATTAGGGTGACCTTCTTCAAACTCATCTAACAGCCACTCTAATATTAATCCTTCGCCATATGCCCTAATCTGCTTGGTCATGTGGCATCCTTTTCTTCTTTGCACTTTGCTGTCTTTAAAGACTTCAGATATGATTTTATCTGGCTAATCAGCCAAGAGGTAATCGCAGTGTTTATTCGTAAAGTAAGGGTAGATTCCTTTTCTTTCATTCTCAAATAATAATCTAGCGTTATAAAACGTAAGTAGCTTTCGCACGTTCTCGTAGTACTCTTCTGCTGTATCCGGTCTTCCGGAATACTCTGCTACTATTACATCCATCCATGCTTCTCCAGCTCTTACTCGTTTAAATATAAATGTAGAACCAAGAGAGTTTGTAAAGCTATCATCATGATCATAAGGGTCGCATCCTCCTATATATAATCCAAGCGGAGGATCCTTTACTGGGTATTCCCATATAACTACAGAACCATGAGGCTTATCGCCTTTTTTAAGAGGATAGTTAGTTATGTCACCATTAGGCTTTTCTGTAGCCTTTACTTGACCATTTCCATCCCATTCTAGATCAACTATATGCTTCATGCTTTGAAGTTTCTTATTGGTCCTTATTCTGGTCAACTGGTCCATCAATAACTTTCTAGGGAATATATTCTTACCGAGCTCCAATACAGCCTCTGCCGGCCTTATAGGACGCTCTGATATAAAACGGTCTATTGACTACTAACTGGCACCTCCGTCTTTGATTTTATTTCTCTACTCTATAAGATTACAAATGGCTTTTTCTTTTAGGCTATTACCATCTTTATCCATGTATACGTAATCGCCATTGTCATCAAATGACTCCAGATTACTCCACGATGGAACAAAGAATCCACATTCTGTATTCTCTCTTCCTTCGTCCCATATATTTTGAAAACTAAGAACATTATAAGCCTTAGGCTTATAAAACAGCTCTTTTAGTCCATCAAAAGAAGCTCCTTCTGTACCTCCTGTTCCAAAAGCTATCATTGTTCCAAAAGCTACTCCATCATCATTTTCTACAGATGGCTACTCAATACGCCAAGCGTCTAGAAGGCTTGGAAACTTACCTCCTTCTTCCCATAGTACTAGTTTACCACGAGTACCACGAATTCTTTCTGGGTCGTTCTTAAGCGTTATTCCACATATACTAGATTTATATCCTTGTTCTGTCTATTTTCCATATTCGTCTGTTATCTTATAACCAGACACTCTCTCCATTCTAGTAGAAGTAAGTCTTTGTTTAGCCCACTCTGTATTAGCGTCTATAAAATCCATTATCTCCCAAGCTTTAGTTAAAAGCCCATCACCAATAAGGAATTTCTATTCTGAAGCTACGGCAAAGTTTTTCGACCCTTTTATAAGTTCGTAATTTCTTACTAGCATTGAAGCGCCTTTAAACGAATAACCTCTTTGTCTTGACTTAAGTACAGCCATGTGCTTTCCTTCTATCTCTGCTTGTTCTATAGCATTAAAATAATACCAATCATAATCCCAGAATCTAGGGAAGTCTAATATACGTTCACGTTTTGTTCTAACGTTTCCATCTTTGTCTGTATATTTAGTCTATACGATTTTCATAATTGGGCTATAGTTTAGATAGAAGTAATGATACCCAGTTATGTACTAACCATCCGGAGATGTATACCCATTAAGACATCTATCTGTTTCTCGCTCCCAATATTGTACGTAATCGGTAGTTCCTTTGGGAGCAAATGTATAGCACTTATTATTTTTGAAAAAGTTAGCCGCTTCGCTAAATTGTTCAGTATTGTGTACTTTCTAATTAAAATCTACTACCATAATATATATTATTCGTACATACCGATAACGCCACCACCCTTGACTCTACCGGCTTCTGCTTGTTCTGCTTTTGCCTACTTCATAGCCATGTCTAATGACTTGATTATTCCGCTAACATCTTTCAATATAGCTGAAAGTTTCTTAGCTGTATCTATATCAAGCTCTTCTTCAGCATAGCTATCCATCGTGTTCATAATGCCCTCTGCTGCGCTCTTAGAAGATTTAAGCAGGCGGGTAGCAGGAGTCTCTTGGAACTCCTGGAACCTTTTTGCTAATTCTTTTACAACGTCATCAGGTTTATAATTCTCATCATTAAGTACATCTTTAGCTACTCTCCATGTGCGTTCTTTCTCTGGATATGCCTCATATGGGCTATTCCATTTATATCTCCACACTATGAATTCAATCTTCTTTAACGCATCTTGTTTATCTTTTGCATTATTGTAGAAGTCTTTAAATGGTGGTATAGCTAAATCTTCTGTGCTTAATTGTATTTTATTCTGTATAATGTCAAACATCACTAAACTCTTCTACCCTTAATATGAACTACGTAATCTTCATATACATTATCCATATTATCTGTTGTGTTATCAGAAACTAAGAACATATCTCCTTCGTTTAGATTGCTATCAGAGTATGCGCCAGTTAAATTTGGATATTTTGGAAGTCCTACTATACGTATACCGCACTTTCCGTTGGAAACGAATTCGACTCCTAAATCGCCCTCTTGTACATATGTTGAAAAATACGCCAGAGACGTAGATCCGATACTATGTCCGTTTTTAATACCAGCTCCAATATACAACTAAGCATTATTGTCTTTAACATTAGAGAAAAACTTAGTTTTACTATTTGTAGACAATCTTAATCCAGACTAAGCTTGCGAACCAGACTAGCTTTCTGATAAATAATAAAGCTGCGCTACGCTATTACCAGTTGTGTCATTTATAAACATTCCGGAAGATACTGCTTTTGCTTTTGTATCAGGACCAGTGTAAACAGTTTGTTCTTTTGTTGTTATACAAGTCTCTCCATTAGGGTTAGTAAACGTCGCATCTGTTAAATTCGCTTTTTTTAAAACAACGTTGTTAAGCGTTGCATCATTAGCTTTCAAAACACCAGCACTTGTGACGGTAAATGGAGCCGTTGTTAAATCAGAATTAGATATTTCACCGGCCCATATACGAACATCGCCCTTTCCTTCAGTTGTAACTTTACCATTTAATGGTGACGATTCGTCCACGGCTTTGCTAGATGTCATACCAGCAACAATCTTCTAATCGTCAAAAATAACAAGTTCATTAGATGAGATCTCTTTTATAAACGCATCATTAGCAATAACGAGATTAGCTACAACATTAGGAGATAATGAGAATGCTGACCAATATGTGGCAGTGATTGGCGGTGTATTCCAATAGTCGGCTTCTCCAGAATCTGTATTTACACAAGCATAATATACGCCTTTATAAAGTACAACATCCTGATAGAATATACCACTTTCTGCACTTCTCTTTCCGTCATAGTACTTTGTTCCACTCTGCCATTCACCAGTGATCCTTAAAGGAGAACCTTTGAACGTTTGTCCTATAGATGTATCCCCAGAAGCTGATACAGGAATAGTCATGGATGTAAGATAAGCGCCGTTTGTATTATATGCATATATAGTAACGGTACTAGACTTAGACTGTACAGTTGTATTTACTGTAGCATCCCAATGGTCTGTATTATACTGCAAAGTTGTTCTATCGTTTGAGTTTAGCTACATATATAGATTGTATAGATTTGCATCAGTACTATCTATAGCATTTTCATTTTTATACAAATTAACATTACAGCTCATCTATAAGTTGTAATCCTAATCTGCTGGAACATATGATAACGATATGTTTGAAAGCTACAATGAATAAGTTGATCCATTTATACCAGATTTAACGATTGGAACATACTCGCTTAATATTATTGTTCCATTTGTTGCTTTAAACAACATTCCATTATCGCCCTCGGTTTGAATCTGGTCGGATGATATTGCAGTCCATGCGTCTCCTCCATTAGTACTGTATGAGAACGACCAACCAGAACTATTTGATGGTGTAATATTTGTAATCTATGAGCCATTGCTCTTTGTAACATATACACTAATAGTCTTTGGATACATTGTTCCATCTTGGTAATTAATGGTGCTCGTAGACGTTTTAATATCGTATGATACAGCACTTTCTCCGGCAGTTCCTGTTAGACATATTGGGTTCGTATATTCTCCATACTGTCCATTACCATTTATGAATACCTATGTCATCCATATATAGTATCCGGTTCTCTAATTTGGGGCATCTTCAACCCATCCTGAACCGTCTTCAGGTGGCCTGGTTGCACTAGGTTTACTTGGTGCGGCTGAATTACTTGGCTGTTCTTTGAAATAAGATTTGCTATATCCGTATTTGGTAGCATCTATACTAGAACCAGTACCGCTAGTAGGAATTTTTATATCACGTCCACTTTCAAGAGAGTACGTCTAATCATTTATTACTAATTTTGATAATGTGTTCTTTTTAATATAATTAGAAAGCTGCTCCTATACATAATCTGTATCTACTCCAACATCTGATCCAATTCCAGATAGGTTAACCCTAAACTATCCACCATTCTTCTATGTAAGAAGAAGCTAGTTGCCTTCTATTGTAAAGCTCTATATAGGATAATCTTTTCCTATAGTAGAGTCTTCAATTATCTTCTATACCTCAGCTTTAGTATAATAGCTTGTTGGGTCAAATTTTGTATAATCATCCTTTTTTAAATACGTAGAATCAGCTTTGGTATTTGTAATATACTAATCAAAGTTAATATTACTAATAGCGTCATCAACATATTTCTTTTTAGCATAATCTTCAATATTTAAATCAGTAATAGCATCTGCTATCTGCCTAGACACTTCTATCAATATCTCTTTCTTTATAGAGTTATCTCCATCTCCAGCTACTTCATTTAACTGATTCTAAAGATCTATTAAAGCAGAATTGCTAGCCTTTCCATTCCATTCATCTCTTTCCTCCTAAGATATATGTGAGACCGAATCATCTATATGACTGCATAATCTAGAATATATTGACGAATAACACTTGTCTATCTTAAAATCTAATTCTCCAATTTGATTTTTATGACAAGGCTTTTTTGGTTCTACGCAAAAATTAATCATATTAATTCGTTTAAATTGTTAACAATATAGTACTGTGGTGTCATCGAAGACCACGTCTAAAACGCCACAGTTAAAGATTATTTGAATTTATCCCAATCTATATGTTCCTTCTTTCCTACAACATCTGCCATCCATCTGCAAAACTGAATTCCTGTATAGCCATCTTTATCATTGGCTACAGCTGCTGCATATTTTACGCACTGATGTTCATTAAGCAATTCTGGATAAAAATCAGCATAAGCCATGTTTGCTGTATAAGTTACATCTTCTATTGTAGAAGTATCTGGAATTTTAAGATTAAGTACATCACATACATTTTGAACCTACTCAGAAGTCCATGTATGTTCCTAATTATTTGAATTAACCATCTATTTACTAGCGTATTCCTGTAAAGCTTTTGTAAAGTGTAAGCCATGTTTGCTAACATAGTCATTGTACCCATCTTCCTTTACAACTCCAACACTAGCTGAATAGCTGCCATCTTTATTCTTCTAAAGATTTGCAACGTATTTAGAATTCTGGTTATCTTCGTCACTGTGCCGTATTACTATTACCTTTTGCATTGTTGAAAGAATTAATAAAGTTATTAACAGTTGATTCCATTCTACTTATAGATTCCTCTATCTTTGAGAATCTCTATTCAGTCTCTTTCTTTTCCTTGTAGACAGGATTAAGTTCAGACAACAATACGGTTGTCTTATCTACTACTTCTTTCTATTTTGGAACTGACTCAAGTATCTTTTCAGCAGTATTCTTCATCTGCTCTACTTCAGCCATAAGACCCTGCTTATCTGTAGACAATACCACATCTCCTGCATATGTAACAGACAAGTTCTCTGGGATTGAATATGTTGCCGTCTTTGAATTAGCTTCTATAGTTATATCTACAACCATTTGTGACTAACCCATTGCAGGCTTTGTACTTAAATCTAAGTGTGGAAATCCAACTGATATAACCTTTCCGTCGGTAATAGTTATATCCTGTTTATTCAGTATATATACTGAATAGTTTTGTTTTACATCTTTAAATGCCATAAGCCTTATCTTTATATGTAAAGGCTCCCGAAGGAGCCCTCACATAAATTAAACTTATTAAGCTGTAGCAGTTGTCTTAAGCGCAGCAATCAAAGTAGCATTCTACTTCTGCTGTGACAATTCAAGGCGTGCGTCATTGTATCTCTACTGTAAATCTGACTGCCAATGATTGTTCAAAACATCTACTATTCGCTGAGTATTAGCATTTGCGTTCGTCTTAAGATCGCAAGCCATCTAACTCATCTGGAAACCAAGGTTACTTGCAGCTCTCTCCAAACCTGCGTTTGTGTAGCTGAAACCTGTCTGCATCTGGTTAACGATGTCCTTCTGCCCAAGTTGATTCTCGTAGCCCATCTTGATAATGTTCTATTGTGTCTGGCAGCAGCAGTTCTGCAATGCAGATGTAAGGTTAGCGTCTCCGAGATTAATAGCGTTGATAACGCGTTCTGCAGAGAAGTTTACATTACCTGCTACTTCCTGAATACCGGATCTAACGCAGCAAATAGCATTATTCAATGCGTTGAAGTCACAGTTCAGGCTAGAGGCTAACTGAGTAATTGCATTAGCGTTGCCTCTTATGGCATCCATTACCAATGAGCTATTCTGATTATCAGCGATCTGTGAACGCATTGCGTCGAGCTGACTCTGGATTGCATTGCCCTGGTTACCGTCCTGGTTGTTCCACATACGCATAGCGAAGATCATCCAGATAAGATAAGCAAATGGGTTGTTCATGTAATCATTCTAGTTCATCATGGCTGCCATAGCCATTGGATCACAGTTATTCTTAGAAGCCAAAGCGGCTACTAAAGCGTCGTTATTGTCGTGTCCTGTACAATAAACTTTCTCGATCGTATCCATAATTAACAAGTTTTATAGTAAAACAATATGGAACTAGGACTGGAATAATCCTAGTCCCGTTTAATTTAAAAAGCGTATTACTACGCGAGTCCTAGTATATTCCATCTAGGAGTGATAAAGTTCTATCACAATACATGATAGAACAAGTTGTGCTAGGCGGGGTAGTGAACCCCGTCATGCTTTCATTAAGACCTAGCTTTATTCGAGACCATCCTCCATTATAATTAATCCGCTGCTATCAAGTGCAATTAAAAGCTCCTGTACAATATTTATTAACTGATCAATATTAGCGTGTGTTAGATTTGTAACATCAACACTATTTACTTTAATTTTATCCTACTTTTTGGCTAATCCTACTTTAATATCATCAATCTAGTCTTGTGTTGCTTTACCTTCAATGGCTGTAGTGTTAGCTGTTACCTTCTGTTCGAGTTCTGCAAGATCTGATCTATTAGCTTTAGAAGAAAGCTAACTACTTAGGTCACTCTACGTAGCATAGTTGCCCATATTTATAGTAGAACCATTAGACGTTAGCACATAGTTATGATCACCATAAGGTAAAGTTACGCCACTACTATTTAATCGTATAACACTATCGTCATCAGTAAGTGAAATACCACTTGCATTTATATCTATTGCTGAGCCTCCACTTTTACCATAAAGCGAGGTAGGCTATACGAGCAACATTTTACCATTATTAGATTGTATTGCAATATACATCTATGGATCAAATTTTGCAGTTCCATTGTCAGTTAAAATATCAAGTGCTTTATCTATCTAATACGAACCCTCAACCCCGGCATTATATGGGATATAATTGCCAGCATCCTACTTAGCACTAATAGCAGTATTCAGCGTATCAACCTGCTAATTAAGCGCTGTTGTAAGAACGTAGTTGCTAAGTGCTGCAGCATCAGCCTTAGTAGCAATAGCAGCTTGCAAACCACTTTCGGCACCAGTAGCTCTAGTAACCTCGTTTAAAAGTGCAGACGCATCGGCCTTTTCTGTAATGGCCTGATTTAATGCTGTATGCAAGTCATCGTTACCAGCAAGTTTATCAGCGATCTCTTTAAGTGTATCAAGGTCTTCTGGGGCAGCAGCAACTACATCTGCAATAGCTTTTCTAAATGATCCCTCTGTATTTGAATCACCATTAACTATTGCAAGCTTATCTGATATTTCTTTTTCTTTGCCTTCAGCCCTAGTCTGCTCTGCCTTAATCTTAGAGCTCAAGTCTTCGTCACCTTTTGTACGAGCACTTGTTTCGGCACCTATGAGAGTTTTTAAACTATTCTCCTATTCTGTAGCTCTTGTTGTTTCAGCTTCAAGCAAATCCTTTGTTACGTATCCGCTTTCAATAAGCTTATTGTCTACAGCGTCTTTTACAGACTGATTAATAAGTTTATTTGTAGAGTTTGCATCCAATATATTTCCGTGCATGAATTCCCCACCTTCAACATCAACCAATATTTCTGGGTTTCTGACCTACTGTCTAGGAGTTGTTACGAGCACGTTCTTTACTGGAACTCTATATAAAAAATCTTTTTCCTAAATCATAATTAATGCATTAATGTGTTTAAACAGTAAAAGGGAACTACCTTTCGGTAATCCCCTTTATGTAAGCGAATTAGGCCTATCCTTCGCTTACCTCAGCACCTTCCTGTGCCGCCGCTGGCTCTGGTACGGACTCAACCTGTTCCTTAAGCTGTGACTGAGTTCCCGCAGCTGCGCTAGATTCGTTTTCATGTCCTGTGCCAGTAGAACCAAATCCGCCATCACCTCTCTCTGTTTGAGAGAGCTCAGAAACTTCTGTGATTGTATACTCTGGTATAGGAACGATGACTAACTGACAGAAGCGCTCGCCCTGCTTATAAACAGCAGGAATGGTATCTGTTGTAGCCTTCATGAATGCTACAATCTCGCCTCTATAATCACTGTCGATAACACCGACATTATCAGTAAGCCATAATGACTTTTTCCAAATACTAGAGCGTGGTATAAGTAAACCAACATATCCGGCAGGAATTTCAACTGCCAATCCTGTATGGTAAACCAACATCAGCTGATTTGCCTCGTTAAGAGCTGTTTCAATCTTAGTACAAGTCAAATCAATTCCTGCAGCACCTTTTGTGCTACGAATAGGGAGGATAGCGTTATCCTCAAGTCTCTTAAATTTCAACTCCATAGTATTTAAATATTATATTTTTATATTGTCGCCCCACTAGGATTCGAACCCAGACTTGGAGGGTTAGAGCCTCCCTTGCTACCATTACAAATTATAGGGCAATGTGCGGCTTCTTATTTGTCTGGCGTGGCAAGCCCAACCACTATGTTTTAAAGTCTTAACTGACCTCACGATAAATCGTGGTAAATCTTCATTTGTTGCGGAGGCTCGATTCGAACGCGCGACCTCCAGGTTATGAGCCTGGCGAGCTACCAACTGCTCCACTCCGCGATGTTGTGCATTTTTTATAGAAACACACAAAACTATTTCGCAAAACTCATGCGACCTATAAAAACTCATTTTTGTATGAAAATATCTAATAGGGTATTACCACCTGCGCCCCATTAGAGATAAGCACGTAACCTTTAGCTGGAGTTACGCAGAACCAGTATTGGCGCCATTTGGATCCTGCAGCTCAAAGGGCTGCTAGGGCAGAAAGCTTTTCTTTCACCCGGATGTCCCAGTTTATAGAGATTTCAGAAATGGCGGAAACCTCTCGGCGATTGTATTCGCCCGTTTTCTTTGACTCTTATAAGTTTTAGCTGGACTTACAACCAGTATTGGGTCCCTGCATCAGCTTACCATGGTAGCCTTTTATTTATAGTGTACACACAGGGATGCCACTCATATTATCAAATCTAAATCTTAAAAAAATGAATGTGTTGGAGTCTATGCAGGAGTCGAACCTGCTAACTATTCCCTTTGTATCGGGCCGTCTTTACCGTTTGACTAATAGACTCTAAAGGTGATTACTTAGTACGAGTAATCCAATTCCATAAGCGTTTGTACCAAGGCTTCTTAGCTTTCTCTTCCACCTTGCTAGCCTTACATCTTAAGTATACGCAGTTATCCTTTACTACAGCGTAACCGTTCTCTGGAAGAATCTCATCGAGCAAAGCGTCTGTAAGGATTGATATAACTGTATCGTAGTCACAATCAGTTACTCTCATACCTGCCGAAATCTTCTGGCCAATGAAATATGCTGTAACATCGTCTACGTTAGCAACATCCAGCATAGAGATTGTATACTTAGGCCTCTTTACCTTAACTGTCTTTTTAACAACTTTCTTCATAACTTAAATATTAACATGGTCAACAATTATCTCCACAATCTTCGCAAGCGGCATTCACATGCGCGCTCTCTTTCTGCTTTGCTGCCCACTCTTCTTTTCGTTTCTGATCAGCAGCTTTAGCATTATTAAGAGCCTTCAACCAATCTTCAGACTTAACTATTACAAAGTCTGCGCCAAGATCTCTGTCGTAGAATGTGATAAGAATATCATCCTTCTTTACATCTGCACTGATAGCTTTGTTAGGGAAAAGCTTTGATGTCCACTCAACATGAGCGTCTTCTGGAATAACGTAAACATCATCGATGCCTCTTGTAGATCTTTCAATCGCCTGAACCTCAGTTGTATCTGTATCAACAACGATAGGTTTGCGCTCAATGTTTATTATCTTTTTCATATGGGCTTAATGGTTTATTTTTATTATCTTTAAATCTATTCTTAAGCTTGAATCTAAATAGTTTGTTTATTAATACGTCTCTAGTATCATCTTGATCTTTCATAACATCAACCACAAACTAAAACTAATGCATAACTATTTGTTTCACCAGCTCTGGATCATCGTTTAATGTACGTCCAATCTATCTACAAACTTTATCTATATTCATTACTTCTCTACTGTTTCAGTTGCTACAATATCGTAAAGCGATACAAGTTGAGAGTCCTTAAGCAAATCGAAATACATAGCACCTCTAGATGATCTATATATAACGATATCACCAACCTTGATAGGCATCTGCTGTATCTTTTCATCGCTATATGGGTGCGTATACTCATATGGCAACTTAAGTACAACAGCTCTAGAGAAATCTGAATCAACTTCCTTTATCTCTGTCTTTACTTCATCATAATCAACTGCCTCGATCCCATCCTTATCCTTCTTTGGCTTAGTGTCCTTAGCCACAGGTTCGGAGATCTTCTTTTTAACTTTAACAGGCTCAAGCGGCTTTACCAAGAACATTTGTCTGAACTCATACTTTATTTTTGAACTCAAGTCCTCTGCCAACTGGGTCTGATCTATCATCTTATCATCCATATTACTTCTTCAATCCTTTAAGGTACTCAAGTAATTTAATCATGTTTCTCAATACTGTTTCCTTCTCAACAAGTAAACACTGAGGCGTGTTCTCGTCGGCCTTTGTTTTGAGGGTATAAAGCTCATTGTTGTATTCATTGAGCTTATTATCGATCTCGTCAAAGATATTTACGAATCTCTTCTTTTCGTCAACTTCCTCAACATATCCGTTATCGAGAAGCATCTTGGCATATTCCTTTGAGATTCTATAAACAGAATTGTAAGAAGAAACAACCGTTGAATTGTCTTCGTTTGAGCTATTGTGCTCTTCGTTATATACACTTTCGTACTGATCTGTATCAGCGTTGTACTCAAATGTATCACCATTCTCCATTACGAAGAAAGGCTTAATAACCTTTAAAATCTTTGTCATATCCAATTGCTTTTATTGTTTTACGCTGCCATAACGAAATAATTTTCAAAAAGGTTGCAAAATTGATATAAATTTTGTAAAAATAGCATTTTCCTTGCAGATATGCAACTTTTTTAGCTTTTTTACGTTAGGGGGATAGTAGGGGGTTAGTCAGCTAGAACCCTTTCTCTTATATATTCTCTTTAGGAGATCTACTTTAGTAGTACAGCTATTACAGTATGTAAGACTATACAACTATAGTAGAAGCTATATAAGCTTAATAATAATTGTAAGACTAATAAGAATAGTATGGATAAGAAGAAAAAGTGTATAATAGACGAATATAAGACAGTATACGGATTTAGCTTGTTCGTTATAATTAACCCGGATAAGTCTGTAATGGATAAAAGATTTGCGTTTAGACAAGATGAATCATCTATATATGATGGCGAATGGGCGGATTATACAGCCTACACTGTTAGAGGTGCATATGATAAATCAACTGATGAGGACTGCGAAATCATAGTAGTAAACAAAATCTGGAATAGTGATAATGATGTAAACACGTTTGCTCATGAGTCGTTTCATGCAGCTGTAGATATACTTGAGGCATGCCACATAAAGCTCTCTGATGATACAAACGAAGTATTCGCATACTTAATTGGATACTTTACTGAATGTGTAAGCAAAACAGCAAATAAGCGATGAATTAGTTTGAGATGAGTGCTGTACTATATTATGCCGACTTCTTATCTCTACAATACTAGAATAAACCGTGTACAGAATAGTGTAAATATTTCTTTATACATGGAGTACCAGTGAATATAGCATACATTGTAGAACAGGAGCCGATATATGACCTTGATAACCAATGGTTTTAGAAGAGCCTTAGGGAATATAGTATGCTAAAGCATAAATTTGGCGAAGATGGAGCTATGAGCTTTATTAAAAACCTATGTAATCTAGGGGTAGCAGGGTCTGTAAATGCTACTCAAATGATGAAATATATTCATAGATATGACGATAAATAGGAGCGAGATAAAGCATTTAGAGTGTTTAAATTTAACAGATCAAAAGCAAAATATACTCACTTAATACATAACGACGATGGTGAAATTGTAGAGGAAGAGTGCACAAAATACGTAGCCCATGCTGAGCGAAATAGCAAAAGATAAAGAATATTTAAGAGCGGCAGAAATAATACAAAAAGCCGAGAGAAACGGTAGAAGATTAGGATTTTACGAACCAGATAAAGATGAATCCATTTGATATAATATTCATGTTTTTAATACTTCCAATAGTAGCTACTACCACATGTTGGATAATACTTAAAGATAGTAAAAATAATGGGAAAGATTAGTAAATATAGCAATTTGTACGATAAAGATGGTAACTTCTTGCACAAGCCAGGAAATTATTCAATTGAAGAACTTGAGGAACTTATAGACACGCTTGACAAAAACTCTAAAGAGTTTGCAAATGCCACAGCAATCCTTATGCACATGTATGAGCAAAAAGGTAATCCTCATAGAGATGAACTTATACAAAAGCTTATTGAGCAGTCTAAAGCAAAGACTACCAAAGCTGAAGTTGTAAACGCTTTAAATGACTTAAAAGATGAAGAGACAAGAGAAGATGGATCCAGCACAGAGGGATGCATACCAGATGCTACTGAAGGAACTGGAGAACCAGGGAGAGGAAGCGATTCCAACGAGACAGATACTACAATTAGCACTGCAGCTTGATGAAAAAGGAGAATTTTGGAAATTCGAGGAAGTGTTTGGGTCAGAAGAGCCTGGACACAAGTAGTTTTGAAATACCAGAAATAAGCTTAGCTTAGCTAATATTAGAACAATTTGCGGTAAATAAAGAAACGTACAAAATATTATTAGATATTATATATGGAGACGAAGGAAAAGAAAAAGGAAACGGAGACGGAATTAGTACAATTAGTCAGACAGCTTAGAGATTACGTAATCCTGGATAGAAAAGATTACGAAAAGCTTGTACAGAATAGTAATCCAGAAAAGTTCAATGAGAGTGCATTAGAGGCTAGAGATGCCTCTATAAAACTATTAGAACAGCAATTGGCACACCAGGAAGACTGGGTTAACTACTGGAAGAATAAGTACGAAAAGTGTCTAGAAGAGTTAAAGAAGGAGACTACAAGATGGTGGAGGTTCTAAAGAAAGTATTAAAGTTTATATGGGCATTCCTTACAGTCCCATATCATGAGACTAAGAGATAAACATAAATAATAGGAGATTAAAATATGTTAGTAGATATATCTGATATTAGAAAAGATTTAAACGAAGAGGAGAAAGAGATATTTGATAAGGTAATAAAGGCTATGAATGCTAAAAGTGTTACAGTAAGCATGCTAAACTTGGCATTCTGGGCAATATTGTTGTATGTGAGCTTTGCAATTCTTCCTCTATGGGCCGCTATTTCACTTATCGGAATAAAGCTTGCAATTCCTGTAGCAAAGATCGTTAAATACATAACTGTGGCAAAGAAGCTGGTTAAGGATGATAAAAACATTAATAAGAAGCTATTGTCAATTAGATTAAAGATTGCTAATAAGGAAAATAAAGCGTATGGAGAATGATAGATTTATATTAAATAGAAACAGTGATGTAAAAGTAATATATATCGGTACCGGTCAGTTTCAATTGGCTTCTGGAAAATGGGTAGATGCTATACTCTATAAATACAAGGGAGTATACAAAATGATGGAAGCATCTGAGTTTATAAAACTCGCAGAACCAGATAAATCTACTACACTTGATGCAATTGGAAATATCATTGGTCCTGGATACACTTCTGATATTGAGCCGGATAAAGCCGAACATAATCTATCAAATACAGAAGAGTATTTTAAGAGTGAGATAAATAGGTTAAAAATTGCTAATAAGGAGACAAGATAATGGAAGATTATATATATAGATACAAAGGCAATGACTATAAATACCTTGGAATTGGAAAATTTAAAAATGATTTTGATGGCGCATGGATAGATGCAGTATTATATGAGAGAGAAGGCCACAAATACATGCGCGAAGTAAAGGATTTCTTTAAGAAGTTTGAGGATGTAACTTCTCCATTATATAGCGATTACGAAGCTATGTCATCTGATGAATCCTATATAGTAGAGAAGGGCGAAATAGACTCTACACCTACTATGCAAAATGCTTTAAAGCCTAAGAAACAGAAGACTGTGACAGAGATTATACATGATCAACTTGGACCAGGATACGTTCCTAGGGGTCATAAGGGAGGTAAACAAATACTTGTAAAAGAAGTAGAATGTAAAGATTATGCACAAGATGATTCCAACAGAGCAAAATAAACATCTTCCATGTGTAACAGATAAAGCGTATGAAATAACTCTATACTTAATGTTTAATAGAGAATTCATGAATGATGTATATAGAACATTTCGTATTATTAGCCGGGGCTTATAACCTCGGCTTTTTTATTTTCTATTTTTTATTTTTTAAACTGTTATGTATGTACGGAAAGGCGAAACAGTAAAAACTATACCCCCGGGCTTCAAATTCAAATCCGGATACCCCCGTCATCATTATCTCGTCACAAACTGGTTCACCTGCAACAAGTTGCGGGTATTATGCCTAACTAAACCAGGGGCATAATAGAGCATCTAAGCAGTGCAGCAGCAGTGATGGCTATAACACTTAATCAATAATAGCTTTGGATATGTAGCATACTCGATCCAAACAACTACAACAGAGAATGCGATGAATAACTATGCATATAACAACGTCTAACAAACACATATGTGTGCGTGAGACAAGAGATAATAAACATGTTTTACAATTTAATCAATTAAAATTATGATGTACAATGTAGTTAAGGCTGAACTTATCAGCAACAAGAGTGAGTGGTCAATGGGTAGCGAAGTAGCATCTGAGAGCAAGTGTGTTAAACTCACACTTGAGAACCCAGATGACTGGCAAGACGAAGGAGGTGTGTTCATCTTCTTCCAGGAGCAGAGTCCACGTATCTTTGAGCGTTGGGCTAAAGTCTTCGAAGATCTTGGCAACAAGGTCATTGAAGGCGAGTCTATACCAGAGCGCTTTCGTGTGATGAAGAATGTTGTCATTGACTGGTATAATCTTCCAGAGCCATGCTTCAAGAAGTATGACAAGAAGATTTATCACAAGGGCAATCTCATCCACAATGTTGGTGATACTATTGTAGACAAGACTGGCAATACCAAGGTTTATACTAAGGTGAAAGTTGTAAGCTACAAGGTAGCACGTGGTGAGGACGGAGAGCTCGTATGGGCATTCGATCCTGAAGTGATCATTCAGAAGATGATTGGTCGCATTTATTTCCCAATGTCTACATTATCTAGTAAGCCTGTCGAAGACAGCAAGGATGATGTAGCTGATGAGGAAGAGTAGTAGTTAACCTATAATCTAATACTATGGAAGCACATTTATAATGTATTAGTAACAATTTAAAGCCGTTAGAATTTCAGCTCTAGTGTGGTGGAAATGATAGTTATATGAAGGTTAATGTTAAGTTCGCAAATGGTAATTGTCTTGCATTTCTTGGTCAGGGTTATATCACTTCTGATGATAAAAAGGTGTTTGTCCGCTTGTATGCAACAAGTGATCTTACACATATTGTTGTAAAGATGTATCATCATCATGGTTATAGTTTTACTTGGCCTAAGGCTAAAGAGCTTGGCTTAGTTCAACAGAGTGAATTCAGAAATGGTACGATGCTCAAGTTTAACAGAATAGTATTATTCTATAAAACAGAGTGTTACTATCAGTATCAACTCATGGCACAGTTGGAGATCGCATTTAGGGTAATGGACTTTAAATTATTGTAATTATGGATAGATTTTGTTTTGTATCTATCATGCTGTTCGCTATGCAGCGTGATATGGTTGATTACTCAATTGTTGATGTAATCAATGCCATCGATCGTGAACGTGATATCCTATCACGTGCTGATTTCCTTGAGCTTGAGTTTGCAGACGCTATGTGTGAGCATGACGTATACAATGTATCATTCGGTATATACGACAAGTGCTTCGATAATAAGCAGTTCGTAGAGAGAGTGTTACCATTCTAAAATTAAAGTTATGAAAAGTTATAAACAAAGTTTAGAGGAGCAATATAAGCTCCTCTTTAGCCTTTATGGTATAGGTAGTAGAGTGTGGGATGATATGTACAGATCATTCAGTGTGTATACATTCTGTGATGCTAACAAGAAAGGCATCATAGCTATGTATTTAGAGTTGGAGGAGTTTACACTACAAGCTAAAGCTTATGGTGTTGTGTATTATTGTGGTATTGATGACTTCTTGGAGTCATATCATAACGCAGTATATAGTTGTTTGAATATTTAGCATTAAGGCCTGGCACAGAGATGTGTCGGGTCTTTTTTTAAATCACTTTCAGATCTATCATCAATTATACGCACAGTCTCTCCCAAACACTTTCCACTGCTACGCAGTGCAGGCGTCCCGCCTGGCCTCCGGCATTCGGAAGATCAGCGGGATGTATGCTATTAGGAATGAGTGAAGATGGGGATGAAATAATCTCCAACACACCCAAATCCTATGATATCCTTAAAGGGGATAACCAGCAATGGTGTTAATATATAGCGATTTAACAAAATTGTAAAACATATAAATTCTCAAAGTTATGATTACGTATGACGTTGTAAGTGCATCTCTTAAGCATATTAAGAATGCAAACAAGATCGAAGGTGTGACAAATTCTAGCAATTGGTACATTTCTCTGGAACTTGAAGATCCAGACGATTTCTACGCAACAGCTGGACAGTACATTATCATGGACACTTCAAAGACTCACAGAGCATTTGAGGCGTGGAAGAATCTCTTTAAGGCTAAATGCCTTGGAGAAGACGAGAAGTTGGATAAGTCGAAAGACTATACTATCCAGGGCGATGATATCGAGAACTCTAAGATGAAACAGATCAAGGGTGTCGTATTCATGAGCAAAGTTCTTCCACAGCCAATGGTAAGAAAGTACACATCCAATGTAAAGGACTCACAGGGTAATGTGATACACAAGTCCGGAGATTGGATCGTTGGTCGTAACGGCAAAATCAAGTTGTATACTACAGTATCAATATGCTGTAGAATGCAGAGAACTACTGGTGAAGATGGTGAGACAGCATATGACTGGGCTCCAGGAGAAGATCCTGACACAGTTATGGGCCAGCAGATTGCATCGTTCTTGTATCCATTAGAGGAAGCAGGAATAGAGGCAAAGGCGAAAGCCAAAGTCGATAATCCAGAACCAGAACCGGAACCAGAAGATAGTGGTGAGGCCGATGACGATGAGTAACAAAAATGAGCGCGTATGCCGAAAGGCGTACGTCGCTTGTTTTTTGAGTTTTTATATTTAACATCAATTATACGAAGTTTAATTAAAAATATTCATAATCAATATGAAAGCAATATAGGTTACTAATTGCCAAGCGTGGCAAAATTGGCATGATACATATCATTGTCTGTGAAGATAGTGATATGTTTATTTAAGACAAATAGACATTAAGACTCCATATACATTGATTGCACAATTGAGGTTTTTGCCAAGAGTGGTAAATAGTAGATTGTTTCATGTACCATGGTCTGTGAAGATAGTGGTACACTTTTATTTAAACTCAGCTAGGGAGAGTCTAAAATCATCACTGATGAGACCTAGACGAAACTACACATTGCATCATAGTGTAGTCTGATATTCATTATTCATAAGCATTTTTCTAGACCCCATCTACAATTGTCTGTGAAGATAGTTGTTGATAAACCGTTATCTCATGCGGTATATAAACCAGGATGACGGAGCGCCTACGCTAACGTGATAAATCGTAGGCAGTAATGTGGCAGTCATTGTTCCAAGCCAATGCACTACAACACGTGCTTATGGTACTTGCAAAGCTATAAGAGGGTCGCTTGTAGGACACAGAGGATAATTAATTAAACAGGTTTACATGTAGAACTGAGATATGGTAACTACAGCCTATTTGCAAAAGGTGCAAACTGTCAAATGTAGACCTAATCTCTATGACGATCCGGAGAGACGGATAGTGGTTATTATACACTTACTGAAGTAAGAGGGTATACTATGTACGAATTCATTATATGGGTATCGTACTTGGCTATAAAAGCGCACACATAGCGACGGTTCGAGTCCAGTAACCACTACACATCTTTTATTGCATCATTTTTTAGTTACACAAAAGGTTTTATTCCATGCAGGCATATTGGTTCGTGAGGATAGATATGCCATTTTTATCGATTATTAATCAAAATATATATAATATGGACAAAAACAAAATTCATGGTTTTATGGACCAATTAAATCTGACCCTTATTGGAGCAGTTATTGGTGGAATTATTGGTTCCTGCTTTAGTATTAACGCTGTAAAAGGCAAAAGTAATAAAGCAGAGGAAAAAGTAAAAGCGTATGAAGAGTATTATAAATGCACAGAGACGCTTTTAGACTCTCTCGATGGAACACATGATCTTGACCTCATGGATACAGACCTTGAGACAGATTATGGTGTTGATTATTTAGAAGCAAAGTCTAAAGTAGACGAACTAATTACTAAGTGATGAAAAACAGTGTCAGCGTTATAGGTGAACCAGTATCAGACCCAATGCTAGGATGCGGATTTATATTATGCCTAATAGGTATAATTGGTTTGTTTTCTTTAGTATACATACTATTTAAAATAAACATAATTATACTAATATCAGTGTACAGTATTACGATATTAATTATCGGTATAACACTTATAGTATTATGTTATAAAGCAGAAAAGCATAAAGTATGAAAACAACAGAAGACTACATTAGCGTAATACTAATAATATTTCTATGTAGTATTTTGGCAATAGCAATTAGTGCTACAGTTATTGTATCATCTTTAAAAATAGAATAGTATGAATGAATTCGAAAAAGAAGAACATACGGAAGACATCTGGTACTCGTAATAGATATAAGCCAGGGCAATTAGTCACAATAGACAATTGTGTATTTAGAATCGTAAGAGGATTATGTAGTGAAGATTGTTTAATTTGTTGGTATCGCAATTGTAATATATACATGTTTTGCAATGAACTACCAATAAATTTATATCTAAAACCAATCAAATGATCAATGAAAAAGTACAAACCAGGACAATTGATTACAATTTGTAAGAATGTATTTAGAATTGTAAAAAATAAATCTAGTTTTACAGATTGTTACATGTGTGATTTAAATCTTCATGAACAAAAAGACTGGTGTAAGTATTGTCTTTATAACTTACATTGGTGCTATTTTAAATTAATTAAAAAGCATAAGGGTTGAGTTGCATCAACCCTAAGTGTTTAATGTAGCCGTAGGGAGTCCAAAGCCTCCAAAGGGAAACCGAATTACAGATGGAACACAAAGCTCAAGTATAGGTGAGAAGTAGTCCTATACAAGTAAATAATGTTTTAAATTATCAAAATTATGAACATTTTAGAGAAATTGCTGGGTAATAATTACCCAAAACTTGGGTCAGCAGTTTGCGCTGACGGTAACAGAACAATCGTAACAGTGTCTCGTACATTGTCTCCAGATCATGTTGATTTGGACTCTCCTAGTTATGTGGAGACCAAGTTCAAGAAACACATTCCAATCTTGACATCTATTGACGTTGAACTGGACGCCGTAACAGAGGAACAGACCATCAAAGTGACAGTTGAAGTTGATGGTAAATTCAACAGCATTGATGACTTGAGACATCTTGCATTTATCGCCAAAGCAATTAGCGAGATTGCAGAAGATAGACTCAGTGAGCCTAATACAATTAAGGCCATTGGTCTGGATTGTAAACCATTCATTTGTACAGATGATGAATCAGAAGAAGAGAAGCATGAAGACGCATAACCAAGCAGTTAAGCCACAATCAGCAAAAGGGAAACCCGATGCTGAGTATCTTAACTACAAGGTTGTTGCTAAGGAGGGAGGATCTACAATGATCCTCTCTTCAGGGTTAAGTAAGGTCAATGCTAAGTCTCTTGAGAACATTTTGAGTAGTTATATTAATAACAAACATTCAAATGTTCCAGGAGCTGGCAAGACAAGTGTTAAATTCATGACGATTCATTAAGTATGTTGAATGTTACTATCCAAAATGATGGAAAGATCAAGATCCAAACAGAATGCTCTGATGTAAAAGAGATGAGATCTAATGTTAATTTATTATTAGCAATAGTATCATCTATGGAAACAGAGGGGCAAACTGGTAGAAAAGTTGATAGAACCAGTGATAGCTCTAGTTATTATCTGTACTTAAATTTTGTACAGAATAATAACAGACTGAGTACAGTAAAAGAAGTATCAGAACAGTTGAATATCTCTCTACAGAATGCAAAAAGTGCCGTAGATTCAGCTGCTGATGGTAGAAAAGTATTATTGACTCAATCTTTCGATAAGTCTTTTATTGACAAAATCAAGAGCGCTCTTGAGGATAAAGGATGTATTTGTGAAATCACTGAAAATTAAGATGATAAAGAATGGCTGTAAAATTATACGAGAAGCCGGACAAACACAGTCCTGGCCCATTAGTAGCGTTAGTTGTAATAATAATATTATTGCTTCTAACATCAAAGTGTCACGCACAGCAAAAAGCAGTGATAGACACAATGACATGCAAGGTTGAATGTATTAAGCAAATAGTACAACAACCTAGTTCTAACGGTAAAACCGTTAAGTATATGGCTGTGTACATTGATAAGAAGATAGGATTCTCAGAGATTATTCCAATCTCTAAGAGTGTTGTTGACTATATTAATGTATGCAAGCAATTCTCTGTTGAGCCAACACTTGGTATTAGGTTAAGAAATGGTGTAATTACATCAATTGTTCGATACAAAATTAAATTTGTACACAAATGAAATTTAGCAAAGGAGATGTAGTGCGCCGAGTATTGCCTAGTGGCACAATGGTAGGCGGTTTGATGGTTGTAACATTTAACGCTGGTGGAGAATTCACAGCTGTCAGAGATGTATCAACTGGGAAATACTATATAGATAGGTCGAAATGCCTAGGAAAAGAAGGGAAAACAACAAAAATTATGATTAGCGAAAGTGATATGAATAAAATCGACGCAATGAAAGGTGTTGGCGCATTCTATCATATCGTATCTCCTGTATATGATAAGCTATATGCTAATCCATCAAAATTTGTATGTTTTATACTAGCTAACAAGGGTAAGACCATACATAGAGTATTTAAACTTGGAGAAGTATCTAGAGTGCTTCGAAAAGTTGACGAAATTCGTAAAGGGTACGAAATGGTTCCAGTTAAGCAACCGATGTACAAGTTACAATTAATAGGTGAACTATGATTAAAAATCTTAGTCCTGGCAGAATCTACAAAATAAATGGCATTGTTGTTAGGGCTAAACGTCAATACAATTGCAATGGATGTATCTTTAATAATCCTTTCTCTTGTCCAAGAGTAAAAGATTTAAAGAATTTAAATGAAGAATCACCATCATGCATTGAAGACGGAATAATTTTTATTAGTCCTTAATTATGGCAAAACGTAGAAAAAACGGACAAATGTCTGACGAAGAATTAGAAGTTAGACGTCATCATGCTTCATTGCGTAGACTTAAATCGCATTGTAGCAATTCAAATGTAGTTTTAAAGAACTACGAGTCTGCAGATCCTGATGATATGTGTGTATTATCATTGGAAGATGTAGATTTGGGATCAAGGAAGAGTTATTTAACAACAGATAACGATTCATGGTTTGTCAGCGAAGACGACTATGATGAGATATCACAAATAGCATTATATCTATGAAAAGAGAATATGCAGAACTATTCGTAGCAATAGTGTTAATAATTATTTCAGCGTTCCCGTTGTTTGACTTACTAAACAACATAACTAATATAGCTAGCATAAGCAATTTTTCGTTGGCAATAATAGTTATTATGTTGATAGTAATTCTGATCTCCAGTATCATATATTTTATATCATATTGGACGGAAAAATTTGATTAAGTTGCATTTCAAGGGGGCAGTTTATACTGTCCCCGAGATTTATTAGGTTAGAGGCCTACATAACAGTTCAAGTCTGTATAAAATCACAAATGGGTACCAAACAACTCCCTATGACTCTATTAAATAGCGTAATTACCTTAAAATTAATCATTTGGGTTAGAAAGAAAAAGAACGTTAGATAGTAGGAGACAATGGAATGGTTTAAATATAACCAGTGAAAATTGCCCATATTTGGACTTGTAGCTCAGCGGTTAGAGCAACAGACTCATAATCTGGAGGTCCTAGGTTCAAACCCTAGCTGGTCCACAATTTACAATTATTAGGAGAGTAAGAGGAATACATGATTCATACTGGTGTTCATGTTATGATGGAATGGGTGGAGTATGTCTAAAATCCAGGGCATACAGGAATATTCTCTCCTAATTCGATACATTAGCTCAGTTGGTAGAGCAATAGATTTTTAATCTATGGGTCATGGGTTCGAGTCCCATATGTATCACAATAGATGATTCCGTGAATCTTTAAAACCCGGATAGTTAACATTTGTTAAATCTCTAATAAATTATCAAAATGAAGAGATTATTTGAAAAGCTTAGCATGTGCTTAATCATGCTTATTGTAGCTGCCACAGTGTCATCATGTGACTATGTGAAGCAGACAAAGAGTGAGATCAAACACGATGACTCACTCATGGTGTCAAAAATGATGCAGGATATTGATAATCCTACATTCACCGACTGTTCTGATGTTATAGAGTTTCAGAGATCGGAAGGTCAATGGAGGCATCAGGACTCAGTATTTTTTAACATACCTGAGAAGGTTATGCGTGATGTGGTATCAGTCTTAGAAAAATCTGGGAAACCATTGACTAAGATGAGTATATCGAACGAGTTCGAGATGAACAAGCATGTGTATCTGAATCTTCCTGATAAACAGGATCAATACGATGCTATTACTCCTCCTGATATTCCCAACACGGAAGTCGTTGACACTATTATCAACGGTAAGCATGTGCAGCTCGTGCAGTCCTCCAGTACAAACATAACGACAAAGGAGGATTAGCTATGAAACGGTACATTATTATCTCTTATGAGGGTGCTAATTTGAGCGCATCAGAAGTTGGGGCGGTAGCTTCACAGCTAAAGATCGTAAAACCCAATATCGAGGATGTGCACGCAGCCACAATGGATGAAACAGAAGTTAATTCCGTTATTATCCATCATGCAGAAGCCAAGAATGATACAGAGCTTTCTGTTGTAGAATCTGCGTGCATCTACGTGAAAAAAAGATTTGGCAAGTATTTTGACTCCAAGTTGAAGTTGCTGCTCGCATTGTCAGAGGCTATAAATAATGAGTCTGGCAATGAATCTCTTACAAATGCTATCAGAGTTATGTCTGGTGGTATAAGTAAGAGAATGCGTGATTCTTACGGTATTTCTACCGATGTTATTTGTGTATTTAAAACAGTTCAAGATAACATGTAATTATGTGCAGAACACAACGTAATACTAAGAAAGTGTATCATCAGCGTCACGCTGAAGCCAAAGCAAAGGCATATAAGCGTGACAAGTTTAAAAACAAGCTAAATCCTTTAGACTATGTGGAAGATCCCAGTGTATACGATCAAGGGTAAAGCAAAGGGTAAGAATACAAAAACATTGGTATTCGAATCCAAGTACCCTAGCGAAAATCAGGCTAAAGAAGCCAGATACGCACTCATTCATTTGGCTAACTGCTCTCACAAAGCTCCATGCGACATCACCGTTAATAATGACGGTGCAGTATTCATTAAGAATCCATCCTGGAGCGTGGGAGAAGTAACAATATGTTAATTAATTTTATTTACAAACATTTAAAACATTATCAAAATGGCAAAAGCAGAAACAAAAGGTGCTGCTAAAGAGCAGCAGAATGTGTCAGCAGACAACGTAGTAGAGAAGTTGATGAAGGGTAACCTCGTCACAGACATCGCAGACAAGGCGGCAGAAGAAATCCGCCAGGATGAGGAGAAACGCAAGATCTCCCAGGTCAAAGAGATCGTCAAGTGTGCTGACTATCTCCGTATTAAGGAGCTTCTCAATGTCCGTAAGGACCGTGCGAAGGCAAAGATCACGCTCGATATTCTGAAGAAGCGTACAGATTTGTTGGCCCGTCTTCTTGGTAAGGACGAGAATGGTACCGTCGTTCCTGACGACCAGAAGATTACGCCAAATCAGTTCCGTGACCTTTCGCAGAAGATCGATGAGGATCAGCGTAAGCAGATGAACGATCTGAACAACGAATTTGAAAAGCACGACCGTGAGTTGCGCACTAAGTATCCGAACAGCTGGTATTATGCCAACTATCAGTTCGATCGTTTCTAATTCTTCTTCTAGTACAAGTATCTTCGTATCACGTACATAGATTCTCAGGTACTAGAGATCCCGAGGGACAGTGTAGAGAAGGAATCTCAGAATGAATTAACATTCTCATCAAGTATCTTCGTATCACGATGAGAGGAAGAGATGTGAACCCACACAATAAATTGGGACAGTAGATCAAACAATATGTTTTGTGCGTATCATTGTATCGGGGAGA